>ENA-ORTM01000007-ORTM01000007.1-human-gut-metagenome-genome-assembly--contig:-NODE-7-length-256797-cov-11.903487_pt1 | contig 256797 bp, 260 predicted proteins | sample MGYA00241909_ERZ509182 | MGnify/ENA primary metagenome ERZ509182 (study PRJEB26280, sample SAMEA2338855) | human gut metagenome | biome: human gut; feature: human-associated habitat; material: faeces...
ACGATAAGGATATCTTCATCTACTGGCAGATGACCCGGGGAACCGGCATCCGTCAGCACCAGTTCCCAGCTGCAGGCACAAAGCCGAATCTCTGGATTTTCATGAAGCCTGGGAAATCGGCTGACTCCAGCAAACGTCTGAAACTTACAGACATGGAAGACACCCGTTTCCTCCACTGCAATATCAAGACATTAAACCTTCTCGTCAACGTCATGGCGGCAGAGAAAGCGGAGTCTCTCGGATGCGGCGAGTGCGTCTTCCACCGCGGTGATATCGTCACCGAGTGTGCCCACAGCAACGTTTCCATCATCAAGGACGGCGTATTTAAGACCCACCCGACAGACCACTATATTTTACCGGGAATCACAAGAATGCACATCATCCAGATCTGCAAGGATAACGGGATCATCGTCGACGAGACACCTTTTACCATGGCAGAGCTGATGGATGCCGACGAGATCATCGTCTCCAGCTCCACAAAATTCTGCTCCCCGGTCTGCGAGATGAACGGCACCCCGATCGGAGGAAAGGCACCGGAGTTAGTGGATTTGATCCAGAAAAAGTATACAGAAAAATTTGAAAATGAGACCATGTAAATGATCAGAAGGGCTGTCGCATTAGCTAATGCGACAGCCCCCCATTTTTATCCGTAACTGTTCAGTACCCAATGTCATTTAGTTAAGTTACAGGGTTAGCCCCTAATTGTGGGTCTAACCCAAATTTTTTCAAAAAAGCTACCCAAAGGGTTGACATAGGGTGCAAAATGTGCGGCCGCTCTCGCTACTGATAAATTTGTTGAGGTAGCGAGAGCGGCCCTTGAATTAGTGGTATATCACTTTCTCAAGGAGGCACATGATCATGATCCATCAACAAATCAAAGAACTGTTTTTTTCTTCTGTGGAACACATTGTTTCTGATATTTCACAGTATGCTGTCCATCCCGATTCCGATTTCAAGAGAAGCAAAAAAATCCCTGCCCAGAAACTTATTTCCTTTCTCGTTTCACAAGGCTCATCTTCCACCAGGGTTGAAATGCTTGATTTCTGGGGACTGGATTCTTCCATACCAACCGCTTCTGCTCTCAGCCAGCAGCGCGCAAAGCTTAAACCTGATGCGCTGGAAGCTGTATTCCGGCACTTTAATTCCACTTCCATGGAATTGCCGCCCGCTTCCTTTATGGATTCGCATTACCGTTTCCTGGCTGCCGATGGCTCTACCTGCACTTTTTTCAGCACTCCGGCTTTCTCATCACCAGACTACTACTGTTGCCCGGCACGATGTTTTGGATGGAATAAAAAATGTCTATATCGGTGACCGCGGCTATTGCTCTTATAACAACATGGCACATGTTGTGGAACAGGGACAGTATTTCCTGTTCCGTACCAAGGATATCCATTCCAAAGGACTGGTCGGCAATTTTAATTTTCCAGATGCGGAATCCTTCGATATTGATGTCAGCGTCATACTGGTCCGGAGCCATTCGAAAAAAGTTTTGGCAGACATCCACACAGAAGGTTACATACGCTTTGTTGATCAGGCAGCTGCTTTCGATTACATTGAATATGGAAGTTATGATACATATGAGCTGTCCTTCCGTATTCTACGCTTCCCTATCAGCACTTCTACATACGAGTGCATCGTGACCAATCTGCCACGTGATGAATTCCCTGTGGAACGTATCAAAACCTTGTACAATGCCAGATGAAACATTGAATCCTCATTCAGGAAACTGAAATATACCATTGGGCTGAGTAATTTCCATGCATATAAACCCGAATACGTGAAACAGGAAATATGGGCAAGGCTACTTGCATCATTATAATCCGTTTTGAGGCAGATTTGCAATCTGTCTTTTTGTCGTGCTTTCCTTCATGAGTAAATCGTAAACATATCTGTAAAACGGTTCCACTAAGGCTCATCTGTAATTTGTTCTGTAAGAATTCACTTCCTGATTAAACGTTAACTAAATGACATTGGTTCGAATAACCTATACTCTTCTGCTAATCTGCGCATTTGCCGTTTAGCAGCTAGTTGTTCTTGTCTTTCCTTTTCCTTCTTTCCAGAATAGTTAATTTTATAGAAATGTCCTCTCCCAAGTGACCAGAAAACATGCAATCCAATCAGCATAAAAAACACAAAATAAAGTAAGCCCCCAATAGGGTATATATGTGCAGCTTTATAAATAACCTGTCGCTCTCCGTTTGGTGATATTTTTACAAATTGGGATGGATACGCAGAGCGCTCATATGTGTATCCATTAATAATTCTACTAGGCTTATCTAAATATCGGAGTAGCCTGCTTTCAGCATCTTTGTCTACCTTTATCTTATTCCATACCTTACACACTTCTCCCCCAGCTGGTTATACGCATTCATACCCCCATCTGTAAATCCCACTATCATATCACCATTATCAGATACATCAAATACATCAAGTACGGCATCTGTAACATGTTCGCTATCTGACTTTTTTATATAGTCTATATACTTGCTAACACCTTTTATTTCATTCTCTTCAGTCAGAACAAATGCTTGTGCAATTGATTCATCAGCATACGCATATCCACAGCAAAATATAATTGATATTATTAGCACGATAAAGCTAACTACCCTTATGCGTGAGAGAAAGGAATTCATATATTAGGACCTCCTAATAGCTGCATTCTATATTAGCCAATACAATATTCTTCAGTCCCATATTTATATATCCTTAATATAAGCCGTCTCCGCAAATCCAGGGAGTTTATAACTGCATATACGGCCAGTATTCGCGTATCACCAAATATGTAATGCATGGATTTATGGCACAGCTTAATACTGAAGTGACTCTTCTTGTTAAGATTACCAGAATGATTGCCAAGATACATGCGAGTACAACATCAAAAATAAAGGCTAGTCGTCTTTTGGATAACAAAAGCCAAATATAAATTATAATGTCCAATGCTATAATAATGATTTGAAAATAGTTACATATTTTAATATTATAAAATAGGTATAACAAATTCAGGAAAATACATATCAAAAACCACGATATTGCAACAGAACCAAATTTCAAATTATCAGATTCCATAAAATACCTCCTCGGATAATAAGTTTGTAAGCAGGAAAAAATCTTGCAGACTTATTTCTTTTTATGGTATAGAGGCAAGGACATCTAAGAGGTATTCCCCCTCACCTTATTCCCATCTATATAGTCAACAGTTGCATTTTTCATATGATTCATCCTTTTAAACAAAATAATATGTTCTTCATTCCTCCTCATAGGTTACTTGGCTGACATTTATTAATTTTGATATTTCATCACATATTACCTGTATACCATCACACGAAAAACTTTTTTCAAGTTCATCCCAGTATTCCTCATATATACTATCATTTTCACATTGCCAGCCCCTTCTTAACTGTCTTTCTTCATCCGTTTCATCATCGAAGCCATCTAAATCTAATTCATGCTCATAACCATTTACTACAAGTAATACTGTCATCACTCCTGGCTCTAATTTATACAATATCACTTTGTCCAGTTTTGTATATCCATTATGCTTTGCATACATCTGTATCCCCTCTACAATGTGCTGAATCAATTCCTTTGGAAATCCATCCTTCATTTTATCACCCCTAGATATTATTCATTAAAAAGCTCTTCGAAATAGACGGGCCAATACCAACATTGCTTGACCGAAAACTGTTCCAAAATTTTTTTTACCCGTTTACTAATCACTATATGTGGTATCCTATACGACGCAAGGTGATGAAGCCGACAATCAAAAAAAATGGATTCTTTTGATAAATAAAAATCATATTTTTCTTCAAAATCACTAAGTCTATAAAAAAATGGTGATGCTGTTTGTATAGAAGGTTCTCCACATTCAGGGCATACATATTGAGTATAGACATATTCATCCCTTATCATATTGGGTAGGACTGGATTAATTTTTATTTGGAATATTTCTTTAGTTGGCTTTTTAGTTCTTTTATCTATAACATCCAAATATTCGCATCCAGTTATATCAGCTTTTTCAAATGCTTCCCGCACACGATTACTAATAAAAAGTTCTGGTTCTATTAAAAAAACATCATAGTCCAGAAGGCGTTTAATCGACAACTCTATCGAATTTTTCTGTACAGCTCCTGAACAACATGATTTACATTTATAACTATATTTTACCCCGGCGTCCAGTGTATTATCAGGTACATTCAGACCTTTAATGCCTAATGTAAAATATGGAATTCTCTCAAGTTCATCTTCAGTATAGTCAATCCTTCGTTCTTTAATCTGTATAATATGATGTTCCTTCCCATATCTACAAATCTCATCAATCACGGGGCTGCCTTCAATACATTCTACATCTAGCCCATTATAGTCTTTATCCTTGTGTAGGGATAGCAGTTTATCTTTGTATCCATAAATAAAATTCCGCTCTTCATTTGTATGATATGCAATATACATATGAATTTTTTTAATCATCCATATTCCTCCAAAGTTTTACTTATAGCTTTAGTGGTGCCAGACATAATGATTATATCTGACACCACTTAACCTTTATGCTGCGTTTCCTAGTCCTTTACCTCCACCAAAATCAGGTATTATAACTTCCCCGCCTTTTTGTGTCTTTGGATTATCAAGTTCATTCGAAAAACCACCTGATATTCCCTTCAAACCTGTATTACCAATAGATTATGGTATTCACTGCCCCAAGAAGGCCTCATGGGAATTAAAAACTTACATGATGCAGAAAGATATTATGAATATATTGAGACTACCAAATAATAAAAACAATAAGTGCCCAAACTGCATATGCAGCCTGGACACTTACTGTGGTAGTCTTTATCTCAGATAGACTATCACAATAGTATATCTTTTTACAAAAGGATGCGGCCTGCTGATTTGGCAAGACCGCTGTGATGCGGATAGCAGTAAATTGTATTATCACAAAGTTGCTGCATTAGTTTAATTTTGCCAGATTCTCATTCATCTTTTTTAAGATGGACTCCTTTTGCTCTGGGGTTACGGTCTTGTCTTTTACGGCCTGATCTAAAAGCTTTGTCACATCTTCTATGTCCTTCTTGTAATTTTCCGCAGTCAATTCCTCAGCGCTTTTTGCCAGCTCCGGCCTCATAACGATAGTAGGATTAAAAGAAACTATGGTGGTTTCGGTGGATACACTAAAAGCGCCTTTATAGATGACAAATTCGCCTTTGCCGTTGTCTGCTTTCAGTTTGGCCAGCTCTGCTTCCATGGCTTTGACATCCGCATGATTAGCACCCATGTACTTTTTAATCTGATTGATGGTTTCTTCGTATTCTGCTGGAGTGTAAAGTTCAAAAAGTCCCCCCAAAGTGGGATCTTCGACTGAATTCTGAACTGCCTGGGTCGAAACAGCAGCTGTCTGCAACGCAGGCGCTGCTCCATAAGCAGTTGTGCTGGCTGCCGTGAGCATAAGACACATGATTCCTGTAGCTGTAAGTTTTCTCTTAGTATGATTTAACATGGTTTATATCCTTTCCTTTATTATTTTTTCAATGACAGGTACGCAGTTTTACTTGCCATGCGCTTACTTCCTGTGCAAAGAAACATTCTTTCCATTTATGCTGTTTTTGCTGCTGCCAAACCGGGGTAATTTCCTAAAGAATATTTATTGAGCCATTACATTCCTGTATATGGGCAAACCTTTATCTACAATCTCTGCATAATCTGCTTTCGTCATGCCGTATAAATAGTAATCACACCAGGTATTAACCATTTTCCCCTCATGGATATGGCCCTCCCGCCTGAATCCGGCCTTTTCCAGTGTTTTATATGACGCAATATTCTGAATGTGGACATCCGACCAGAGCCTTTGCAGTTGCGTTTCCTCAAAACAGAAGACCACCACTTTTGCCAGCGCCTCTGCCATAAGGCCTTTTCCCTGATAAGCCGGGGACAGGCGGAATGCCACTTTTGCCATACGGTCCTTTTCAATGAGATAGACCCACATCTCCCCCACCACTTTATCGTCTTTTTTATGGACGATACCCCAGTGAAAGCTTTTTGTTGGTTTCTCTTTTTTCTGGAACAACAGCTCCGGGTTCAGGTCACCTTTACCAGGACGCTTTCCCCAGTATTGATACAGCGAAGGAGCACCCATCCATTCCTTCAAATCCGCAACATCACTGACTTGCAATGGACGCAGTATCAGCTGACCGGTTTCCAGAACAGGCTTTTTATCCATGTAATCCTGCAGTTTCATAAAGCCTCCTATGAAAAATTGAAAACCTTCCCCCAGTCAAAACAGCCCGATTCCTCAGTACTTTTCGGCCACTTACTACACCATACGGGAACACCCGGCGTTTCCACCCTGTCCAGACTGGGGGTATAAGGCTTGATATCAAGTACCGGCGTACCATTGTACGCGTCAAGGAAAGTAACCCGGATAAGCCCTTTCTCCTGATCAGTATGAATGATTTCCGCTGCTGTCAGGGCAATGGGATTAGGACGCAGCGGCGATCTTGTGGCAAAAACGCCCATTACCCCCGGCCCATCCCTGTAGGGCTTTTCTGTCCGCAGCACACTCCGGTCTTTTTCTCTGTCATGGCCGCTGAACCACCAGATCACGTTGATATGGCTGAATCCTTCCAACGCTTCCAGACCCGGAATATACTCCGGCTCTAACACAATCCATGTCCCGCTTTCGTCATTTCTTACCGTTCCAATCGGTTTCAACTGATATTGTTCCATACAGTACCTCCTGCTTTTAAGTCCCGCAGACATTCTTACATGCACTCCATCTGGAATAATTTACAGCTGCCCATGCATACGCAAACTGCTCCGTGCATGTTAGAACATTTGCCATTTCTGTTTACAATAGCAGTATAATACCTCACACCATGTAAGATACAAGAGGAAAAATAAGCTGCAGCTCTGCAAACTACCCATTTATTCAAAAATGCCCTGTATGTTTCACAGTACATTTTGTAAAGGCTCAACCGGAATCTGGAGCTCGGTCAGATACTTTGCCGGGGCGTTTTCATTCCAGGGGCCCCTGTGTACAATCTGGCGTACCGGGGCAGACATTTGATAATTGCTGTTCTTCTGCAGCCATTTGGCAAAAGCCAGATACGCTTTTTTGATATTTGAAAATTCCCCATATACCATGGTGCTGGCCATGGCCGGTACCGCCTCCGTCATGCGAAAGCAAAACGGCTCTCTGTTTTCACCCGCTTTTTTTACAGGGGCGCATAATTCCATGTCAACATCCTGCTCCCGATACTCCGTATCATGATAAATGGTAAAGGTATCACTGGATATTTCTATCTCCTCTTTTTCTGCAAAAGCAGAAAGCTCCTTCCATAAATCGCCCTCTGAGTAATAGGTCGGTACAGTCCTGCGCAGGGAGAGTACCTGGCAGGCCGGTATTGATTTCATGGAAATATGGTAATGCAGCTCGCTTTTACTCCCCTGTATTTCTTCTTTCGCAACTGCGATTTTCAGCAGCCTCTCCTGCTCTTTTTGTATGGCCTGCTCAATCTCCAGACATTTTTTATTAAGAGATACCAGAAGTGCATGGTCATCCATTTCCAGCGCCAGGGCAATTTCAGAAATCAAAAAGCCGCTGTCACGCAGATACCGGATTCTGTCAAGCCGTGGTATCTGCTCTACCGAATACAGACGGTGCCCCGTCCACCTGTCAACCTCTGCCGGCTTCAAAAGCCCTGCTTCGTCATAATATCGCAGCATCCGGACAGATACCTGTGTCAATTTTGAAAATTCGCCAATCCGAAACATCCTCTATCACCACCTGTATATGATTATACCGGATGTTTTTTATACTTCAAGGCTTTTGAAATGGCCATGCACCGTCACCAGTTCTTCAAAACTCTCTGCCTCAATTCCGCAGACAATATTTTCCCGGTCGAAAGTTCCCTTTCTATAAAGCCCTCCGACATCTTTTCCGGAACAATTTCAGCAAATCCTTCTACATTATCTGCTTTAAATGAAAGGCGCCTTTCGGGGTTCAATGGCCAGCTCCCCCTCTATTCCTGCCATCCTTCCGTGGCCCACAAGAAACTCGGCCCCCAGTGTTTCCACCACCAGCCTGTATACCCCCGGTTCCAGCGTGCCATATATATCAAGATTGTATGTCTCGCTGGCACTCTCCCCATCCGGAAGGATATTGGCAATATCCTGGAAACCAACGTTATCCGCCCTTACCGGTATCGTATACCACTGTCCGTCTATCTGCTTCTGGAGGGAGAAGTACTCCCCATAGGAAAAATCCTCCCCGCTTTTATTCGTAATCCGTACCGTGATTTCACTTGTCCCGATGTCCTCGACTGTCATAGTCAGACCCTCCGGGCCTTCTTCCGTCTGCTCATCCGCTTTCAGAAGGAAGATACTGTGATATGCAGACAAGCGCCCTGCATTGGGAAAATCCAGGACATTCAGGGTATCGTCCTCATCATTGCCTTCCATCTGTTCCCACAAAAGAGACAACTCCGTATTCCCATCATAAACCGTCCCGTCATTCTTAAGCCAGACACCGCCGGATGCTGCCACGGAAATATCATGGCCGTCCTTATTGCTGCTCCAGAACCCGTAAAAAGGAATATCCATCTGGGAGAGGGCGCTTTCCTCTGCCTCCAGAAGAGGAATAGCATTGATTTTTTTAATCAGTTTCTTTTCTTTACCTCTGTCATACAACGTCCTGACCGCAACCGTTTCCCCATCAAAATAATACATCTGGAAGGCGCTTGTATCCGGGCTTGCACCGGCAAGGATGTTACCACCTTTGCCATTACTTCTGCCGTTTCGTATTCCATACAGAATCGCCGTCAAAACAAGCAGAACGATAATCAGAACTGGTGTATATTTTTTCATCCAAAGCTGTTTATATGTTTTCACTGACGTTCTCCTTTCCGGTGATTTCCTTTATTAGGCGTTGTTCCCTTCCATGCTCGATGAAACCATCAACCTTGATGAAATTCCAACGACATCCAGCGTCCATGCTGCTCTTTGACACCTCCGGCATTTAGGCATGGGTTACAAACAATCCCAAGTATGCCAACCGTGCTTCCGCCAATCCGGCTATCCAACAGATGTACATTAACGGACACTTCTGTTATTTCTATCTGCTTTAACTTCATGCCCTAAAATCCTGTTTGTTACATACACCTTCTTCGGTTGGATGCTGTTATACTTATGACACGCATTGGAAATGCGAAAAGGTGACCTTTTTGGAATATTTTTCAGACATGCCGGTTTTTTGTGAAAGAAATGCAGGGTTCAAAAATGTTTCACGAAAAAGAGGGCATTTATGCCACTTTTACAATACAGATCCGGGTTGCTTTCAGGCCGCTGCCTGAAGGACTTCCCCATACCTGAATGTGCTGGCCGGATGCCAGGTTTGCCGCTGTTGCCGCTGACATTTCAGCTCTGGCCCCTCCATCGTAGATCGTTTGTATGGCAAACAGCGTATTTTCATCGTATGTAACTGCGCCCTATCCCAGAACTCGGATAGGGCGCATTATCCGAGATATTCAATTATCCGAGGAGAATCTTAAAAAGTGCCGATATGAAAGGCTTTCAGAGATATTTCCTCGGATAATGTTTTACTCATATGCTACAGTTAAAACCACCAAAGAAACAGGAGGTTTTAACATGAATCAACAGACAAATGAAAACAATTCAACATCATGCAGCTATCAGGAACTGAATCCGGAAATGGATGCCTTCCTGCAGGGTTATCTTGAAGAGGGACGTCGCAAGGGTTTGCAGGAAAGTACCATACATCTTCACGACAAGATTGGCCACTACTTTTTATTCGCTATGACAGAGACAGGCTGTTTGAAACCGCAGGAAATGAATGCACAAAATGTAGGTATCGCCTGCCTGAAAATCAGCAGCAGATGGTATCTCTCGCATATCCGCACATTCCTTCGGTATGCGTATCAATCCGGCAATACAGACAGGGATTACAGTGGTATCGTCCCTCTTTTCAAAATACCGCAACCTTATCCGTCTGTTTACACGGCAGAGGAAATCCAAAAAATTGAAAACAGCGTTGATCAGAGTTCTCCACACGGAAAGCGGGATTATGCAGCATTGCTCCTTGCAACACGGCTGGGGATCCGGAGTGGGGACATTTCATCCATGACGCTTGAATGCCTAGATTTTGAAAGGAATCTAATCCGGCTTACACAGCACAAAACAGGCGTTTTCATTGAATTCCCAATGGTTTCTGACGTAAAGGTTGCACTGGAGCGGTATTTACAGGAAGAACGTACTGCCTATGACAGTCCATATGTATTTCTCCGCATTGTTCCTCCCTACGGCCATATCTCCGTGCAGGCAATCGCTAAGATTGCCAGGACAGCCATTGCCGTAGCCGGGATTGAACCGGGCGGGCGCAAACAGGGGGCACATGCCTTTCGGTCATCCCTTGCCAGTTCCATGATCAATGACAACATCCCTTATGAAGCGGTAAGAAAAATCCTTGGACATACAGACCAGAATGCCATCCGTTCTTATGCCAGATTAGATATGGAGCAACTCCGTGGGTATGCCCTCCCGGTCATGGAAGCGACCGGTATATTTGCCGAATTCTTAGAGGGGAGGTGGAGTCTGTCATGAAAGAGTTCCGAAGCATTTTTAAACAAGATTTTGCAGACTACATCGAAACCAATCAAGGGACAATCAGCAACGATACCTTGCGGAACACACGCAGCGTATTGCTTACGTTCGATTCCCTGTTGGCAAAAGAAAACACTGGAGAAATCTCGGAAGCGATTGTAAACCAATGGATCAAGAGACTCCATCAGGTCAATGCACCCAAGACCGTCAGTGACAAGGTGAGTTATCTCCGTAAATTTTTAAGATATCTTCAGTACAAGGGATACGTTGTTTTTATGCCAGACTGTCCAAAAACATCAGACAGCTACATGCCATATGTTTTTTCGGAGGAAGAAATACAGATACTTTTATCCAGTGCCGACCAATGGTGTGACAGGCATAAAAACTCAAAAACCCGACAGGCGGATATGGAGTTCTGTATGTTGCTGAGGATGCTCCTTGGGTGCGGATTCCGTTTAGGCGAGCCACTGACTGCCAAGGTAAAGGATGTCAATTTTTCCAGCGGAATCATACTGATTCGCCATGCCAAAAATAATAAACAGCGAGCTATCCCGATGAATGAAACCCTGACAGAGATGCTGGAAAGATACTGCATTGCAATGGGCATTAAAGCAGAACCCGAAAGTTATCTGTTCCCTTCACCCGTAAAAGAAGGGGCTGCGGCCAGCAAAGGGATTTTTGATTTACGGTTTCGGAATCTGTTAATGGAAACCGGCCTGTATGTGCCTGGGAAAGCTCATTCCAGAGGTCAGTGCCTTCACTGCTTCCGCCATTATTTTGCTATCCACTCGTTTGCGCAAGCGGAAAAGAACGGACGCTCTACGGACGACTCTGTTCCGTTCCTGTCTGTCTATCTTGGACATCATGACATGGACGAAACAGAGAAATACTTAAAATTTAACGGCGACATGTTCCCTGAGTACATGGGGCTGTTTGAGGATTATGCTACTGGCGTGTTCACGGAGGCAGCATATGAGGAAAAATAAACTCCCCGAATTTACACTCCTGTTGGAACAATTTTTTACAGAATACATGCCGTTCTCATCAGGGCTTTCACCCAATACCATCCGCTCCTATAAGCATTCCTTCCGGCTCCTGTTTCAGTATATTTATCAGGTTCAGAAGAAGAATGCCGATGAAATCCTGTTCCGGGACTTGGATTATGAGACGATTGACGGATTTTTAAAATGGATAGAAACGGAACGGGGCTGTTCAGCATCCACAAGGAATCTCCGGCTTTCGGCGCTCGCTTCTTTTTCTTTCTACGCACAAAACAGAAATTTTGAAGCTGCAACTGTATTTGCCAATGCCGTTAGGAGGACACCCGTTAAAAAGGAAGCTATCCAACCAAGAATTACCTTTTCCCTTGATGAAGTCTCAGTCCTGCTTCACCTTCCCAATCCCCAAAAACGTCTGGGATTCCGGGATCAGGTGCTTTTAAACCTGATGTACGCCAGTGGAGCAAGGGCACAGGAAATCTGTGACCTTAAGGTTAGAGACTTTTTTGTAGAGAAAAACCTGTATAAGCTTACGATTACAGGAAAAGGGAACAAAACACGCCGAATTGTGATTGCCAAACCCAGTGGGATTCTTTTGAAACGGTATCTGGAAGAAACTGGACGTGCTGGACAGTTGGAAACTTATATCTTTTCCAGCCAGACACATCCACAGATGACCATTTCCTGTGTTGAAGAGATTTACAAAAAATATATCGCCCTTGCAAGAGCAGGACATCCCGGAATGTTTCTGGAAAAACGCTATACCCCGCATACCATGAGACATACAACCGCCACACATATGTTAGAAGCAGGAGTTCCGATCGTGGCGATTAAAAATTTTCTCGGCCATTCATCTATTTCTACCACTGAGCGATATGCTGAGCTTTCGCAGGGAACTGTGAATAGACATATCAGGGATTGGAATGAAAAATGGTTTTCGCATCAAAAAGAAGAACCTGTTGAGCGTAAAAAAGAAAATGTGTTGCCGGACTTCCTGAAATAGTTGTTACATTATCCGAGGAAATATCTCTGAAAGCCTTTCATATCGGTACTTTTTAAGATTCTCCTCGGATAATTGAATATCTCGGATAATGCAACCTTATTAAAATCAGAATCATCCCCGCTGCCAGGCGATACCATGATATCCCCGCCGTTATCTGATTTTTCCGTAACAGATTCAACCACCGTTAACTGCCCGTCCTTCAGGTCTTTGGCATCTCCTTCCAGATTAGGAGTGCTGTCAACCCACTCCGCAGATGTACCGGTTGTAGTTTGCGCTTCCAGCTGTTCCGCAGATGGTTCCGGAGTAGAAACATCATCTTTTATATCATCCTCCTGAATCGGTTCTCCTTGAAACATCCGCGGTTCCTCTGCATCCGGAGCTTCCTCCGTCTTTCCACAGGCGCATACGGCAAGGCTCAGGATGCACAGCACCCCTGTCAATAAGATCATTTTTCCTGCTTTCTTTTTCATTTCGTTCTCCTCTCATATAAAATACAAATCCACAGTTTATCCAAATTTTCTGCGAATTCTTTATCCATTCTATCAGAGTAGTCTCTAAAAAGCCTCTAAAACATCTAAAAAAAGAATAAACTTCTTTATTTTTTTCATTGACCGATTTTAAGAAGGCTTTTGTTTTCAGGTCTTCCCGAAATCGGTCAATGGTGGTAAAATTGACAGTAGAGGATAAAGGAATACAGATGAAACCAGTTTTTAAGTTTGTTTACGGTGAAAAAATATGATAGGTATTTATTTAAGCGGAACTGGAAACACAGAACATTGTATCCGGAAGCTTGTCTATTTACTGGATGAATCCGCACAGGCTGTTCCGATGGAACAGAAAGAAGCAGTACATTTATTATCACAGCATGACTTTATTGTTTTCGCATATCCCGTTCAATTTTCAAACGTTCCCGTCATGGTAAAAGATTTTATCAAAGCCAATCCGGATCTTTGGAAGGATAAAAAAGTACTTTGTGTTGCTACTATGGGATTGTTTAGCGGAGACGGTGCGGGCTGCTCGGCACGGTTATTGAAAAAATACGGCGCAGAAATCGTTGGCGGTTTACATATTCGTATGCCTGATTCTGTCTGTGACGTAAAGCTGCTGAAAAAGTCCCCCAAAGAGAATCAGGAAATCATCCGGGAAGCAGACAGAAAGATTGAAAAATGTGCAGAGGAAATCAGGAAAGGCAGGTATCCCAGGAACGGTCTGCATCTTTATAACAGAATCGCCGGATTACTCTGCCAGCGTTTATGGTACTATGGCAGGACAAAGAATTACTCGGATAAATTGAAAATCAGTAATGTCTGTATAGGCTGCGGTCTGTGTACCCGGCTCTGTCCAACGAACAACCTTACCCTGGAAAATGGTAAAGCAACAGCCGGAAAGCACTGTACTATGTGCTACCGGTGTATCAGTTTATGTCCGGCAAAGGCAATTACATTATTGGGACGCACGGTCATTGAGCAATGCCGCTATGACAGATATGTGAAAAAGCAGGATGACAAAAATCTATGCACTTAACAATACTACTGTTAGGACTTGCTTTCCGCTGTTTTTTGTTACAGAAAACAGAAAATCGCTATGCTATAGCCTTGGCAGGCCATCGCGCAGCTATTTTGTTCAATTCAGTTTGGTGATGAGTTAACTGAAACTAAGGGGACGAAATATATATTTTTGAGTATTGAACATAAAGCGAAAGGAATGAAAAATCAATGAAAATCGAAAGATGCAAAAAAGAGTCCTTTATTGTAATAGGAAAAGAGGGGGCAACAACAGACGGAGCTGGCTTTATTCAAAAGCTATGGGATGAAGCGAATTCCCATTTTGGAGAAATTCAGAATTTGGCACAGAAAGATGAAAATGGGAACATTAGCGGAATATGGGGTGCAATGTCTGATTTTTCCCGTTCCTTTCAGCCTTGGGAAGACTTTAATAGAGGACTTTACCTTGCGGGAGTGGAGTGCAATGATGACGCAGAAGCCCCTGATGGTTGGACAAAGTGGGTAATTCCCGGCTATGAATATATCTATGTAGAACGTGAAAACGATGGTATTTTTCCAGAAGTAATACAATATCTGGCGGATAATGATATTACATTGGTCGGGGCAGTTCACGAGTTTACCTGTCCACAGACTGGGAAGGGATATATGTTTTTCCCGATTAAAAAATTGTAAAAATAAGAGTTTACGGTGGAAAATAGAATGAATTCTATCTGCGGAATTGATTGTACGATTAATTAAACAGCACTTGTAATTCAGCTACAAGAAACAAGGAGGGGTGTGGGTTTGAAAAAAATGTCTCCTTTTTGGTAAGAATCCAGATATGACAATTCTTATCGAATAGGAGGGTATGACGGAAGATGCCAACAAGGGCCTGTTGAAGACCACCGCCCGGAGTCTCCAAACCATACAGATAAAGACCCACTGGCAGGCTGTCTGATGGACCTTGCCGGTATCCTGTATTGGTTCAATCCTCGGGTATGGTGGACCCTGCGGGAAATGCTCAGTGATCGGGAGATTGCCCGCGGTGCTTCCTGTCTGCTTACTCCTGCCGGCCTGCAAATAAACTTCCGAATGCCACCATGGTTCAAAGCCGACCTCTGGAAAAATGATCTGATTTGATACATATTGAAAACCACCATCGTCAAGGGGACGGACCACCGTTTTATGGGTGAATGCTCTGGAGGTGTTCTCTTCCGGGTATACGGCATTCACGGTAAGGGTTATGGTTCCATCGTTTTTTTCTTCATAGCTTACCACTTCCGGATATGGAATATCTGGATACTCAGCCTCATAAAATCCTCTCGGCCTGTATTCATAGGTTTGATCTTCCGGAATATAGGTTGTCCTTTTCCGCAGCTCCTCATGGTCTATTCTGAAATGGACCTCAACGACATGTTCAAACATCTCTGCCGATATCCTGTAAACGGCCCCGACACCTGAATCATCATTGGCCTCAAAGGGAACCGGCAGTTCATAAATATCAGGATAGAACCTGTCGAACAAATCGTAAAAATCCAAATATTCAAAATTCTGTTCGCTCCAGTCAACAAGGAAAAGATTATTTCCTCCATACCCCACTGGCAACAGATAAGCTCTGTTTAATTTCCTGCATGTTTCATCCAGCGGCAGCACCCTTAGAGCCGTATGTTCCGGCTCATCACTAAGTGAAAGTGCATAATAGATTTCGGAATAATGACTTCCCTCAAACAGCAGATAGCCTTCTTTTGTATATTCCCATGAATCTACAGGATATCTCACTGTGCTCCTGTTTTCCAGTCTCCCATTTACATACTGATAATATCCTCTGACCACATCCACTGTACCATCTACTGTATGGAGGTTATATTCTTTATCGGTTGTTCTCTTTCCAAATATTCTTCGCTGACCGCTGCTTGTTGCGGCATATCATGATTTTCCTGTGTTTTTCTGCCGCATCCGGTCACTGCTAGAATAAGGATACCTGCAGCAATAAACAGCCTCTGTTTTCCCGCCTTTTTCATCTCTGTCAGACCAGCCTTTCTGGACAATTTTCTCATGCAGGATGCACCTATGTCGATTCTTATATGAATTATTATCAAGAGAGGCGCCCTCTCTAAACGGGGTGCCTCTCCTGTGCTGCCTGCTGACTTTGAATGTGACAGACTGATTCCATCAAAATTTATACCGTATCACTTCTCTATACTCTTGGTACATTCTCTGATTTAGCTCATCTCCCCCGTCCAGATTGGCACTGTAAAAAATTGGGGGGTTTTCGATCCCTGAATCTACCATTTTCTGGGCGAGTTCTGCTACAATAGTGTTGAGCATAGCTGCTCCGATCACGGTGGATGTGGGCGATACTTTCTGTTCTAATCCGCTAATTTTAACACAGGCGTCGCCTATATCACCGTGGTTGTCAAGTATGATATCTGCAAGCTCAAATACCCGCTTCCCGGAAGGGTGCCTGGAGGTTACTGATTTTGAATAGGAAAGGTTTGTGACAGCAATCACATGGGATTTCTTTTCTTTTGCCTCAGCAGCAATCTCTATTGCTACGGGATTGCGTCCGGACACGGAGTGCACAATCAGCACGTCGCCGGATTGAAAATCAGCTCTGCTTTCTGCCAGCATTTTTCCATAGCCAGTACAGCGCTCCATTTTACTCGTCAGGGTGATGGGGCTTGAGTCGAGCATAAGCTCTCTTCCGAATATGGGATTAAAAAGCATAAGTCCGCCAGCGCGGTAATACAGTTCTTCACTTAAAATACCGGCATGACTTGCGCCAAAAGTGTAAATGGTAGATTTGTTTTTCACACATTCATAGAGCATATCAATTGCCTTTTTAATATTTTCACATTCTTCGGTCTCAATCGTCTTGAGAAGCTCGTAAATACGTTCTATATATTTGAAACTCATAAAATATCCACCTTTTTATTGTCAATTGGTAACTGTTCAGTAGGTCTGCGCACTTGCTGCGCTGACCGTAAGAAAACGTAGTCAGACAGGAACTTATCCGATCAAACGGGCGATCAGCCCTTCAATAATTCCCCACAAGGAGAAATCCTGTCCTCCATAAACCAGCATCCACTGTTGAATCGTGTTGTTGAAGAAATAAGAACCAAAGCCCACGAGGAATACCATGATAATACCGGAAACCGCAGCACCGATCACGCAGCCTCGAACTCCTCCGGTGGCATTTCCAATGATAGCGGCACATCCAATCTCAAAGAAGCATGTGGAGACAAGCGGAATAACAACTGTCGGAAACATGCCAGCAGTAAGCAGGATTGTGATTATTGAAGTCACCATTGCCACTAAGAAGCCGATCACAAGGGCATTTGGCGCGTATGGGAAAATTACAGGTACGTCGAGCGCAGGGATTGCATTTGGAACGAATTTATCTGCTATTCCTTTGAAGGCAGGAACAATCTCTGCTATTAACATACGTACACCCTGGAGCATGATCGTGATACCAACTCCGAAGTAGATAGCGTGGGTGAAAATGTATGTAAAGATGCCGGTTTTCCCCTCAGCATATTCCCATACCTGTGCTGGATCGTAGCCGTTGGCAATCAGGATGCAGTACATGACAATATATGTAACCGCAATCGCGAAGGAACCAGTGATAGCAATTTCCCGCAAAAATCCAAGTGATGAGGGTATTTTAAGGTCCTCAGTAGATTTTTCCTTGTTCCCCACAGCTCTTCCGAGAAGACCGGAAAGTACGGACAAGCAGGTTGTCGGGTGTCCGATTGTGAAGGAATCATCCCCTGTTACCTTTTTTACAAATGGTCTCATAAGATTTGGTGAAACTACCATATAAAGCGCTGTGAAAGCAGCGGCAAGAATGATCAGCCTTCCGCCTGTGAGACCTGCATCAACTCCAGCTGCGATAAAAACGTATGGGAACCAATATAACATATGCCCTGTCAGGAAAATGGATTTCCAGCGTGTGAAGCGCGCGATGAACAGGTTGATGGCAAAGGCTGCGATCATAACGATTCCGATCTCAGTGCCATACATTGTGCCGATGTCAACTGTTTTTGATTCTACTGCCCGCGGCACAATCGTGTTAAAAGCAGTAGATATACCGTCAATAGAACTTCCAGTGATAAGACCTGTCCCAGTGGACAGAATAAAAAAGCCAACTGCTGTCATGACGGTTCCGCGGATAATCTCAGAAAAGGATTTTTTCTGAAGGATCAGTCCGATACATGCAATCAATGCGATAAAAATTGCCCCCTGGCCAAAAATCTCATTGATGATAAAATTGAAGACTCCCATAACATCCTCCTGTTTAACTATTTTAATGTCTCGAAATAAGTAAGTGTTTTCTCTTCCACTTCTTGTTTGTTCATGAAGTTGTTGAAAACGACGATAGGAACTTTTGCGCGCCCTTCAATGCGCTGTGCGAGCTCTTTTGAGATAAAGATAACATCGCAATCATTTGCGCAACAGGTTGCCACGTCTCCGCAGAAGGCTTCAATCTCTACGTTGTGCTGTTTTGCAATGGTCTCAACGTTCATGCGCAGCATGAGGGAAGAACCGCAGCCGTAGCCGCATACTGTCTGAATCTTTGGCTTTTTCATAATGTGTCACCTCCATTTTGTTTCATCATTTTTTTATTCCCGAAATAAAGAAAATAATTCTTCTTTATTTTTACAGGCTGCTATTTTATCAATACTGCTGCTTTCCATCAGCTTTTCAGCGATTACCTGAAGCTGTTCGATGTGGGATGTGCGGTCAGTGCAGGCCAGACACATCACGACGGAGACAGGTCCGTTTTCACTGTGGAAATCAATCGGTTCTCTGAATGTTGCGATTGATATGTCTGTGTGGAGAACAAAGTTTCCGGGTGAAGCGTGAGCCAATGCAAAGCCGGGCATTAATACAATGTATGGACCGAGCTTATCAACGCTCTTGATCATCTGATGAATATACTCTTCTGTGATTGACTTGTTCGTGACAAGCGGGGCTGCTGCTGTCTGGATGGCTTCCTGCCAGGTGGAGGCTGTCTGCCCGATTAGGATATTGTTTAAAGATATATTGGCTGACATAAGTTTCTCCTTTCAGATGAATGTTAATCGTGTAGTTCTAAAATATCTTTAATTGTGATATCTTTTTCTTTTAGGCGTTTTAGGTTTTCCTCTTTCCCAAGAATATAGGCAAGATTGAGCAGGTCACTGTCTTCTTTGCGATTGTTTATTCCAAGGACAACTACTGCACAGATCTTCTTTTTATTAAAGTTGCCGAAGATCACTGGCTTTTTTAAGAGAAGCAGCGCAGAGCAGTTTCTGTGGATACCATCGTTCACACCAGCGTGCACATAGGCAATTTCCGGAGTGAGTACCATGTAAGTACCATAATTTCTTACTGCATTTATCATTTCCTCGATATATCTCTGCTCAATATCTCCCTTTTTTAGCAGTGGAGACGAGGCGATCCGTATGGCTTCATTCCAAGAATCACACACATCAAGAATCTGTATATCCTGAGGTGAGATGTAGCTTCCGATGCAATGTCTGTCTACTTGGAGTGAGTAAGACTTCAAAAAAGTGGAGCACATCAAAGAATAAGAATCATGATATAATTTTTGACGTATTTGCTCCAAATCTTTTTGAGTCAATAAAGGCTCTACAACGATTACTGGAATGTGGTCGTGAGTGTAATCGTTGGCTGATACAATCAGATCAATTTTGTTTGCCTGTAAATACTCATCCACACCACTCAGTGAGCATGGCCCCCATATATTGCAATCAGGGAGAGCACGTTCAAGACGCAACTTTAACACTGCACTTGTGGCCACTCCATAGGAGCAGATAATAAGTATATCAAGCGATACAGTTTCCTTAATGCTTGTCTCGTAGATTGAAGTCAGATACATGGCAATGTATGCGATTTCGTTTTCATCAAAAACAATGCCGTATTTTTCTTCTACTTTACACATTTCATGCAGAGTAAATTCAAACATTAAAGAGACAGACATCTTGACCTCATTTAGCAATTCGTTGCGGATATGGATTTTACTGCGACTGCGGTAAATGGCAGCTCTTAGGTGGACCGTCAATCCGTCTATGATCTCACGGAGAGAATCACGCTCAATGGGGTATACTTGAGCGAGTGATGAGATCAGCTCCTGGGATATCATTTGTGCTTCATCCCGCGTACTCATATTTAATATAGGCTGGTTTGTTCTCTCAGCCTGAATAAGAGAGCATATAAAATACTGCTCAGAGTCAGTAGAAATATATTTTTCAATGACCTTTTTGAGATCAGAATCATCTTTGTATACCCAATTTTTCCTCAGGGAGTGACCGTTTTCAATACGGCTTAAAATGTATGAGAGTATGAGCTGTATTCTTTTAAAGTCCACGAACTGTATCTTTTTTAGCTCCTGTATGTCATTGACAATTGCCGTAGCAGTCGGGAAATTTGTCTGGATGGATTTGTCCTCTGAGAAGAGGCTATATATTTCTTCTTTGCAAAGCCCCATTCCAAGAAGCTCTAAAAACTGAAAGCGGATACTTTTTTCCTCACCTTTTAAATGCAGTCCTCTGCCGGGCACCTTCTCAATCGCCAGCGTATTCCTGCGAAGACGCTGTTCCAGGGAATCAAATTGATTGATTACAGTCTGCTTGCTCACAAGGCATACTTCTGCTAATTCCTGGAAGGTCGTGGTCTCACTGATGAGCAGCAGGGCAATGACCAGATTTTCTCGTTCTCTTCTGTTGTAAAACCTGGTATCAGCTGTTTTTAAAAGCTCAGATATTTTTCGCTTTTCTTCGGGTGTACAGTTGAGAAAAACGCCTTTCCCAGTCTTTCTTGAGAGAGAAAGTCCTGATTCTTTTAAAAATGTTCCGATGGAGGACAGATCATTTCTACATGTGCGGTCGCTTATAGAAAATTTCATGGCAATATCGCAGATCGTTACATAATCGGTCTGTTTTATCAGGTATTCTACAATCTCCTTTTGTCTTTTTGAAACAGTAATCATAACGCTTCTCCTTTATCTGATTATCTATAAAAATGCTCTGTTTATCAATAAAAAATGTATTCAATTGTTCTGGCAATTTTTTTATTATCATCTCTCAGAGCAGATGCTATTTCTAATCGCTGAAAAGCTTGTGTGTCAGGGTGTATTCTGTATTAGCGTTACCAACCGCGTCACCTGCTTTTTTGTATTTGAGGGGACGTTCATTGTCCATTAAATACATGAATCGGATATTTACTTTGCAGCTGTCTTCGAGTTCTCTGAGTGACATATATTCACTTGTCAAAAAGCCGAAAAGTACCGTATCAATACTTAGGAACGCATAATCTGGAAACAGAAAAGAGCATTATTACAGACGTGACAGACCGGACGCGGACTTCCAAAATTGAACATAGTATAAAAAGCCAGCGGAGCCGCCAAAAGCCGCCCCGCTAATCTGAATATTATTTATTTGTTTTTATTAACTCAATCTTCCGGTATAGAGATTTCCCGCTGTATAAAGCATATTCCAATCCATCCCTCCCTCCTATCTTTTATTTTCCAACGGTAAGGGCTTCACCCAAATTTCCATACAGGCCATATCTTTTAGGTCACGATAATACTTTTCTGCTGAGAAAGGCTCCGTTGTTAAGTTGTGATGCGGCAGCCATGTACCGAAAAGGTATTTTCCACCCTGATTCAAGGCATCCGTTACCAAATCCTCAAAATTTTCTGCCTCGATTCTGCAAACGATGTAATCTCCTGCCGCGAGTTTCTTCTTTACAAAGTATTCCTGCTGATGATGCGGGATATTTTGAATAAGACCACCCGCAAAATACGTGAAAAGACCCTGTGCCGTATCTTGGGTATGGGACATTCCCATTTCTACGTTTGTATTGATATTTGCTGCGATTGACGCCTTCTCCATATGATAGCGTTTCCAAAGCTGTCCCGGCACGTCTACACCTGTGCTTTCACCAACCGGAATTTGTTCAGAAATACGAACTTCCGTTTCCAAGCCGAGGTAAACTTCCGGTTCCGCCAACGTTTTTCTCTGGATTTCCAAGACGATATTTCCTACCACCAGCGGAACCCCTTCATCTACTAAGACATAATTCATGGAGACTTCCGGCCTGTCGAATGTGTTGAGCATTGGTAAATCTCTCCTGTACTCTTCGGGTGTGATTCCATACGTTTCCTTGAAGGCCCGCGTAAAATTTGCATGGCTTGTAAAGCCATAGTCCAGGGCAACGTCAAGTATTCTCTGTTCGGTATTACCCACATTTTCAATCACCTTTGCCAGGCGGCGGAGCTTCACATATTCCTGAACCGGTTTATTTACCAGCCGCTTGAACAAACGCTGAAAGTAGAAAGGGGACAGGCCAACTATATTAGCCAGTTCTTCCGTATAAATTTCTTCTGTTAAGTGTTCCTCGATAAATGTTAAGGATTGTTCGATTGCTTCCCATGCGTACATTGTTGTTCCTCCTGTATTTGATGTTCACATTATATCATCTTATTTTTTACCGGGCTTATCACACAATGCGCTTTTTTTCGGGAAATCGCTAGGGCACTACGGCATTTTTTTTAATTACTTTAGATAATAATTGACATTGCGGGCCATAAGTGGTATATTCTATATGACTATATTAAATATTTAGTCATTAGGAGGTGATAATAGTGCCGCGCTTTACTGAAAAAGAGAAAGCATTTATTAGTGATAAACTACTGGCCGAAGGCGAAAAACTTTTTTCCCTGCATGGATTAAAGAAAGTGACCGTTGATGATTTAGCTGTTGCCGCCAATATTTCCAAAGGCTCCTTTTATGCGTTTTATCCCAGCAAGGAACACCTGTATATCGAAATCAACTTTCAATTACAGCAGAAACTTTTTGAAAATATTGAAACAGTGGTGAAGAAGAAGCATTATCCTACGCAAAAGGCTTTAACCAAAGACGTCATTATGATGAGTCTTACCGGAATCATTACTTCTCCCATCCTGTCGCAGATTGATTTATCCATAATGGATTATCTGCAGCGGAAGTTGTCCCCTGATATTTTCAGTAATCATATGTACAATGATATCCGCATATTGGAAATGTTGCAGCAAATGGGAGTACAGTTTACCGTTCCTCATACTGTATTGATTAAATCTCTATATTCTGTGTTGACCTGCCTGGAGCAGTTCAGGGAAGATGAAGAATTAGAACAGATACAAACACTTTTAGTTGATGGTATCGTGGAACAGGTTGTTAAGAAATAGCAGCACTTGTTTGGTTATTTGGCTGACAGGTAGCCAAACATTTTTTTAATCTTCACATGACTATATTTTACTAATCGTCATATATTCAAAAAGGAGGAAGTAAAAATGATTGAAGTCAACAAGTTATGTTTCAGCTACACAAACAAGCCTTTTGTCGAAAATGTGAGTTTTCACGTAGGACGGGGGGAAATCTTCGGTTTTCTGGGGCCATCAGGCGCCGGTAAATCAACCATACAAAAAGTCCTGACCGGTCTTAACACAAGATATAAAGGGAGTGTCAAAGTAGCTGGAACGGAAATCCGCGAAAGGACTAACAGATTTTACGAGCGTATCGGCGTTGATTTTGAGTTTTCCACCTGTTATGAGAAATTCACCGCACGCGAAAATCTGAAATACTTTGGTTCCCTGTATGACCGGCCGCTCCGTTCCACTGAAGAACTTTTAAGAATGGTGGGGCTGGAAAATGACGGTGATAAAAAGGTTTCCGATTTTTCAAAAGGTATGCGTTCCAGGCTGAACTTTATAAAAGCCCTGGTCCACAATCCGGATATTCTTTTTCTTGATGAACCCACCAGCGGCCTTGATCCTACCAACAGCAGGCTCATGAAAGATATTATCCTTGCCGAGAAAAAACGCGGGAAGACGATTATTATTACCACGCACAATATGTTTGACGCAACTGAACTGTGCGATCAGGTTGCTTTTATCGTATCAGGAAAGGTCAGCGCCCTGGATACCCCACATAATCTTATCATGTCAAGAGGCGCTGCTAAAATCCGGTATGCCTATTTTGAAAATGGAGAAAAGACGGGTGAATGCATGCTTACACAAACTTCGGATGATAAACGGCTAAATGAACTTATCCGAAGCAATAGTCTTCGCTCTGTCCACAGCAGTGAGCCGACATTAAATGATATTTTCGTGGATATAACAGGGAGGACGCTGCAATGAAATTAAGAAGATTAGTCTGCGGCGATATTCACTTCCAATGGAAATATGGCTTTTACTTTATTTATTTTGTTTTGACCGTGATTTATGTCTTCGGCATTACAGCTTTACCGGATAACTGGAAACACAATGCAGCCGCCATTATGATTTATTCCGATCCGGCGGCCATGGGGCTGTTCTTCATGGGAGCGATTGTTTTACTTGAAAAAAGTCAAAAGGTACTCCATGCGATTGCCATATCGCCGGCAAAAGTATCCGAGTACATCCTTGCCAAGGTATTTTCACTGATGTTTATATCCTGTGTAGTCGCATTGATACTGGGAATTGCGGCAGGAAATAGAAACCTATCAGGTATCATAATCGGGACAGCATTAACATCATCGATTTTTACTATGCTCGGTATCATGGCTGCCACGAAGATTGCGAACCTGAATCAATTTTTAATTGTAATTATGCCCATTGAGATTTTATGCTTTGCTCCGCCCATTGCAGGATTATTTACAGACCTGCCGGAAATTTTACGGTTCTTTCCATTTATGGCCTGCATGAATTTAATAACAGGGTACAGCCAGAACCCGTTTTTGGATTTGGTTCTGGTTCTTGCAGCAAATTTTGTATTATATCCGGCAGCACATAAAATGGTATCAAAAATGTGGCGGAGTATTGGAGGTGTGAAGATATGAAAAAGGTATTTAACAGCATAGGGCAGGTATTCCAACAGATAAAAAAGGATCCCATGATGCTTACAGCTTGTTTCACCCCGTTTCTGGTTGGCGCCCTTATTAAATTTGGAATCCCATTGATAGAAAAAGCGGCAAAATTTTCTTTACAGCCCTATTATCCGATGTTTGACTTATTTCTTTCTATCATGGCGCCAGTGCTTCTTTGTTTTGCTTTTGCCATGATTACCTTAGAAGAAATTGATGATAAAGTTTCCAGGTATTTTTCAATAACTCCCCTTGGAAAATCAGGATATATTTTTTCAAGGCTTGGAATACCTGCAATTCTGTCAACGGTTGTTACATTTATTGTGATGTTAATCTTTTCATTGGAAAAACGGTCCGTCATCATGGTTTCAGGCTTGTCCGTTTTAGGGGCGGTCCAGGCTATTATGGTAGCCCTGATGATCATTACCCTTTCAGCTAATAAACTGGAGGGAATGGCAGTTACAAAACTGGCTGCACTTACATTACTAGGAATACCAGCCCCATTCTTGATTGATAGTTACTGCCAGTTTGCGGTTGGCTTCCTTCCATCATTTTGGGCAGCTAAAGCCGTACAGAATGAGGCGGTTCTTTATTTTCCCATGGCTTTGGCGGCAGCTTTAATCTGGTATTATTTCCTTACAAAACGTCTGTTTCAGAAGCTGGCAGGATAATGAACTTCTCCATTCTGCATAGGACGGGGCAGATGATTTAAGACAACTGAAAGGGGGTGAAGTAGGTTATGGAGCAATACTGGTGGATTATCATTGCCGCGGTTTTGATTGTCGTTGGCTTACTAAAAATAGTTATTATGAAAAAATACAATGATAAAAAGAATCCCAAAAAGCGTCCACATAATGATGGAGATTAGTCAGCTGTACATGGGCCACAGCACCCGGTCTTGTTGCGGGTGCTGTGGCCATGTACGCGATAGGACGCTGTTTATGAGGGAAAAGTACAATCTTGCCGCTTGATTTCCGTGCCCGAAAAGCCCTATTATATAACGTCTTTTCTCCCCTGCCGTAACAGTCTGAGTTGACTTGACATTTACAGCAAATAATCTGTACTTGACATAACCGTTGCAAATCTACCATTCAGTGAAGCCATATATACATCATTGATAAGACTTGCAGGCAGCTTTCGGCCGTTCCATTCTAGGTCTTTTGTTGCACAAGCGTCAGATATAAGAGTAACCAAATAACCAAGGTCTTTTGCTGCTCTCACAGTCGTATCTACACACATATGTGTCATCATTCCACACATTACCAAATTTTTTATTGACAATGAGGTTAATTTTTCTTGCAATGTTGTTTCATGGAAGCCATTAGGCGTATGCTTTACAATAATATATTCTGAACCTAAAGGTTCTATCTCCTTGTGAAGTTGAACGCCTTTCGTGTTTGGAAGAAAAAAAGCTGCGCCCTCTGGTGATATGTGTTGTACATAAAAAATGGGGAGTTTCCTTTCTCTAAAATGTTCCAGCAATCTTTTTGTGACCTTTAATGCCTGTTCTGATTGAAAAAGCTCACATTTCCCTTGTGGAAAATAGTCATTTTGAACGTCAATTATTACTAATGCAGTATCTATTTTATCAAATCCCTTCTACATTTCTATTTGATAAAATAATACATGAAAGCCGCCAGCAAGTAAATTACTTACTTTTTCGTGCATAGCGTCAATAACAAATTCCCTTTTCATCAAGAATTTCTGACATTCCGTGTTTTACCATATACTCTATACCAATACCCTGCATTATCTCAATCGCTGATAGCATTTTTAAGCCCATATCGGTTAGAAAATATTCTACTTTGAGAGGATAACCAGCGTAAGATTTTTTCCCGACTAAGCCAAACTGTTTTAATTCTTTCAGTTGCTCCAAAAGCATTTTTTGACTTATTCCCTCAATGCTATGTAACAAACCAGAAAATGAGCAAGAGCCCTTCCTCAAATTAAAAATTATAATAAGTTTCCATTTGCCCTTTACCATATCGTGAACCAATTCTAACGGACAAGTAAATTCGCTGCGAATTTTCAAGATAATCACCACCTTTGTAATGTATTTTATAACCGTTTCAAATAATGGACAAGCATAGATACTTTAATAGAATAGGGAATTAAATAAGATTCCCCGCCTGTTCTATCAGGCAGATTGAAATGGTAAGCAAGCCCGAGGCCGGAGCCTCCTGTTTCGCTTAATCCCGCATTACTTAAACGGCAGAATTTATCAAAATCAATGAAAATAAAAAGGCGGCTTGAAAATCAATTTCAAAACCACCAGTTGAATTTAAATGGCTAAAACTCATATCTAGCACCATGCGAGAGTAACAGGCCATCTGTTAATTCTACACATAGAATAACGGTATTTTCATCATCGAAATTATTATGTCCATTATCAATCCACTCCGCAAAGACATTTTTCAGCTTTTCAGCAATTATACAATTCTCTTTTTTTCCGAAATACCCCAGGCTGACGCCTTTCCCATGCGCTGTAAACCACTCGCCGGCGATTGCAACAACAGGGTTATCCTTTATATGTTTCATTTTATTTGAGAGTGCGTATGTAATGATATAAAATGCACCATTTTCGTAATAGGCATTTACATATCGCACATAAGGCGTTTCATTTTCCGTTGTTGCCAATGCTATTATTGTGTCTTTTCCGAAACGCTCAATCATTATCTGTTCTGCTTCCCGACTAATTTTTTTCATTCTATCCTTCCCTTTTTAACTTCTATCATTTTCCGCTTTTCAATTCCGGATTTATATTTTCTCTACAATTTCTGAAAAGGGAACATATGGCTTACAGCAGCTTTAACAGCTCAACATGAATACATCCATTTGTTCCCGCTACGCTGCTGCCCTTTTTCGGATCAAGCGGTTTCCCCATAAAATCAGTTACCTGACCGCCAGCCTCCTGAATTAAAAGCATACCGGCAGCATAATCCCAGGGATTAAGGTATATCTCGAAATAGCCTCCCTGTCTGCCGCAGGCGGTATATGCCAGTTCCAGAGCGGCAGATCCAATCCTGCGGACATCCTGGCACTGACCAAACACCCTGCGGAACCGGGCAAAGTTTTCATCGGCCAGCTCTCTTTTTGCTGTTCCCAACCCAATCATTGTATCGGATAGTTTTTCTGCGTTTGATACATGTATGGGGTGTCCATTTAGAAAACTGCCCTTTCCCTTAATCGCTGAAAACACTTCTTCACGGAAGGGATCGTATACAATTCCCATAACAATTTCCCCCTGGCGGCAGAGGGCTAAAGATACAACGCTGTGCTGATAGTCGTGCATAAGGTTTGTAGTCCCGTCAACCGGGTCTAAAATCCAAAAGCTATCCCCTTTTATTTCCTGTAATCCGGTTTCCTCTCCAAGAAATTGAATATTCGGTGCAAGGGCAAACAGTTCCTTCTTTAAGAAATTTTGCACGGCAATATCTACCTGCGTTACATAGTCTGCAAGACCCTTCTCCTTCACATGAGCGGCCATTTCACGGTTCTTTATTAACCCCTGCGTCTTTGTTACTAAGCTGATAATTTTCTGAATATCCATATACGTTTCCTCCATCGGTTTCAATCATCTGGTTACAAAGCTTTTGAAAAGGGAAACCAAAATTTATTTGCAAAAAATCTGAGTTATAATGTGACATACAAATCCATATTTGCTTATTCATCCACAGCGTATTAATGATTCAGAAGTTTTGTCAAATCCTCCATGGAAGCATCCATTTTCACAGAGACTTCTTCCATAGTCATGCCAGAGGCAAGAAAACGCTTTATCACCATTTTCATATCCTCCCCAACCTCTATGATATGTCCGTCTAAATCGTAAAACCGAATAACCCGCTGGCCCCAACTATGCTCGATAACTTCTCCCAGATATTCAATGTCCGGGTATTTTTTCAATTTGTTCAGAAAGCCGTCAAAGTCCTGTTCCTCAAAGACAATTTCCGCATTGTTGGATTTCTTTAATACCTTCTCTTTCGGCAGATTCACAAGCCAGTCAAAATCCTGCTGCAATGCCAGGCCGCAGGTAAAAGCGATGTTTCTTCCGTAATCCTGAAATACTTCCAATCCAAACAAATCCTCATAAAATTTTTTTGCAGCATTAATGTCGGCCACCGAAATAAGCATACACGTGTACTTCATATAAATATTCCTTTCAGTTTTGCTTTTCTCAATCCTTTTTATTGCTGTTTGTCTCTGACAAATAACGGACAGGAGCATGTCCAGTATTCTTCCCATGCCTGGTTTCCTTCACCGCGGCCGCAGCCGGGGCAGTTTTTATTCAAAAACATGGGACAAAGCCCGCAATTCAATCCACACATGTTCCATGATATTTATCCCCTCTAACATTATATTGGGTCTGTAGAATTATTGTATTATTTAATGCTAAAGAATTTATTAATTATTTCCTAAGGTGTATGCGTTTTCCCACTACCGGAGGCCTCTTCGGCCGGAACCGCATCCTCCCCAGGCAGCCATGCCTGCCCAAACTTCACATCACGGAACAGGGCAGCCAGGCCAGTAATCTGCTTGAGCCTCAAAATCTCATCCCGGTCCATCCCCAGGTGTTTGGAAATCCACGCGTCAGAACGTCCTAACTCGTGCAGTTCCTTAATGATATTACTCATTAAGTCCACATCATGTATTCCACGGGCGCGGTTATGCCGGATGGTACTGGCCATACGGTCGGACAGCGGCTTATCGATTATCGAAACCGGCATCATCCCCTTCTCACGCTCATAAATATCCGGGTAATCCCGCATCACCCGCCAACGATGAAAGCCATCTACAATCACATACTTATCACTGCCTTTTGCATAATAACAGACAATCGGCATAGTATAACCGTCCTCCTTGATGCTGTCGTACAACAACCGCATTTCCGGTGGGGCCACGTTGTTCGGGTTATATGTATTGGGTACAATCTTTTCAAATGGTACCGCAATGATATTATATACCGGGCTTCTGAATTCCTTATTTACCATCTATCATCCCTCCGTACTTGCGTCTAATAATATCCACACGTTTTTGTTGCTGCCGCGTAAGCCCAAACCCCATAAACCGGCAGGTATGGTCATTTTTCAGAATACAGTAGCACATCCGTTTCCAGCTTGGTATATCTTTCGTGCTTTTGATATCATCGGTATGATCGGGAATCGGTCCAAGAAAAATAATACGGGAATTTTTATTGATTGTATAGTTAGAGATACCATTCCTCCGTATATGATATCCCTTTTCCACAAGCTCACGGATTGTTTCCTCCGGCAGCCCTCCTCCGGTCTCACGCCAGAAATGGATGGAGGTGTTAAACTTTTTCACATAATTATTCCGCAGCCGGGCCGGCAATGTATCCAGCAAAAATTGAGTGTAGGATTTCCAGGTATGACCGTCCGGTAACGTAATACTGCGGTAACCCATCGCTTTTGTCTTGCCATAAATAGCGCCAAAATTTGCTCCGCGCACCCGCCCCACCAGTTTCGCCCATATTTCCGGGTCGATGACCCGGTATAGATTCAAAGCATCTTTGGAGTAGTCATTAAAAGGCGATGCTACCCGCATTTGATCTATTTTTAATCCTGCCTTATAATACAGATCATATAAATTGTTGTAATCATAATCGAAGCGATAATTCGCGCACCATACGTCAGAATTTGACCAGTCGTATAAAGGTGAAGCACACCATACGTCTTTAAACTGCCTGGAAATCCAGCACTCGTTTTGATATCCGTATTTCTTATTGACAAATCCGCTGTACCGCTGCAGAGATTCATCCGCCCGCATACCAAGCAGGCAGACCGTCCTGCCATTCCCATGCTCCTCCTTATAGAATCGGCCAAACTGCTTTGCCAAATCTTCCTGATGCATCCTGTAACGATAGTGGGTAAAAGGCTTCGTCAGATTAATGACATAGGGATACTCCGGTATCGGACGCACCCATATATCCTGTTTGGTATCATCCCAAGGATACCAATACATCTCATAGTTACTCAGTGCTGTCCTGGTTGCCATGGGAAGGCAGACCCAGTAAAGGTCTATGCCAGATTCGTTTTCCAATCGCTTAAAAGTACGGGTAATATAGTCCGTAGTCACGGTATACTGCGCCTCAAAATCCTGATGGAATACGCCAATCACACGATCTGAAGCATGCTTATTCCGGTAATCCAGCAGTAAATTCAAAAGAACACCGCTATCCTTACCGCCGCTGAATGAGATATAAATATTTTTAAATTCCTGAAACAAAAACGCAAATCTCTTCTGCAATGCATCGAATACATTCATATTAATGTATTCTTTTTTCATGTCTCTAATAAACTCCTTATCTCTCAAGTAAAAAACTTACAATAGCGTCTGTTGGACAGCCGAATATCCTTCTAATTTTCCCGGACCATGACTGCCACCATCATTTTTGTCTTGTCTCATTTATCATGTACTTTACTAAAATAATAATATGGAGAACAGAAAAATTCAATATAATATATACTCAAATTGTTAATAATAACATTGGAGAAATTGCTGAAATTCAATATTCCTTTTTCTGTCCTTTAGTCAGTCAATCGGTACTGATAACGACTTGGCTTGGAACATCATAATAAAAAACGCGGTTTGTCATCCCACCAGTCCACCGCCTACAACCACGATAGTCTGTCCGCGGTCCTTTGCTTCGGTCAATACGTCTGCCGCCGGATAAGCCCGCGCGTCGTCACCCAGAGAACGCTGAATTTTCTTCTATAAATTCCTGAATCAGAGAAAAAGAAGGTACATTAATTACACCGCGGGTCTCCCCAAATTCCCGAATTAGAATTCCTGCTAAGGCCCTGAGCATTCATGATAGTTCCCCACTGATAAAAAAGCCGAAGCTCTCAAAAAAATCAAGAGTTTCGGCATAGTTTAATGGCGTTCCTGAGCGAATTTGGCTGCTTAGGCCGCCACCTTTTTTATTCACAGAGCAGTCAGAAACTTGTTTTTGTTATTTTATCATAGACTACTTGTTCTAACTATATCATCTCAAGTCTCTGCCACTTCTTTCAGACGGCGGTAAATCTGATTTTCACTTAATCCATATTCCTCCAGCAATTCCTCAGGTTTACCAGACTGACCGAAGATATCATTTACACCTATCTTTTTAAACTTCACACCGCGGCCTTCTGCCAGCAGCACTTCTCCCACCGCGTCCCCAAGACCGCCAATGACACTGTGTTCCTCCACAGTCACCACCTTGCTGCATTTTCCTGCGCATTTTATGATACAATCCCTGTCAATGGGTTTGATGGTATGCATATTGACTACTGTTATGAAGATGCCCTCAGCTTCCAGCTTCTCAGCGCATTCAAGTACAGTGGCAACCATAATCCCGCAGGCAAATACCACTACGTCTTTGCCCTCTCTCAGCACATTGGCCTTGCCGATTGTAAAGGGCATCTTCTCCTCAAATACAGGAGATGGCAGGCGTGCCAGACGCAGATAGGCAGGTCCCTGCATATCTGCCAGCGCCATCACGGCCCGGCGAGTTTCCTCTGCATCACAGGGAACCACCACTGTCATTCCGGGGATTACCCGCATGAGAGCCAGGTCCTCAATTGCCTGATGACTGCCGCCGTCTTCGCCCAGGGTGATTCCGGCATGGGTCATGCACAGCTTCACATTAAAATCGGGGTATGCACAGCCGTTTCTCACCTGATCGTAGGCGCGGCCTGCGCCAAACACTGCAAATGTGCTGGCAAACGGTATGTATCCCATGGTAGAAAGGCCCGCTGCCATATCTATCATATTGGCCTCAGCAATTCCCGCATTGAAAAAACGTTCCGGGAATTTATCTGCAAAGGTAGCGGTCATAGTGGCATGAGCCAGATCTGAATCCAACACTACCGCCTTTTTATTCTTCTCTCCTAATTCAGCCAGCGCCTCTCCATAGGCGGCGCGAATTGCTTTTAACTCGCTCATGATTAATCCTCCAATTCCTTTAATGCCTGCTGACGCTCCCATTCGCCAGGCGCTTTGCCATGCCAGGCGGGCGTGGAGTTTGACGAAAATCCTGATATCCAAAGTTTCAAGGATAAGCTGGGTGGCGAGGAATACTATGCGCGTTATGCCAACGAGCCTTGGTTCAACCAGGAGATCCTGGATGAAATCTTAGCTAAATAATAAGACTGACTGATAAAACAGGGGCTCCACTCCCGCCCGGGATGCAGCCCCTCTTAAATTCAAGGGAGTGATTACAGTGAATATATATAAGAAAATCACAGACATTTTCGTGAAAATTGTTTCCGCTGTCCTAATGCTTCTGGTGGCAGGCATTGTAGGAATCATGCTCTACGAGCTGTGTCTGCGCAACTTCTTGAACAAGTCTTTCCGTGCTTCAACGGAAGCCTGCGGATTCCTGTTTATGTGGATGGCATTTCTGGGCATCATTGTACTTTATGACAAGGATCGTCTGATCACTCTGGACATGCTCTATGTACGGGCTCCCAGGAATGTGCAGAACATATTCTGGTTCATCAATAAGATTTTCAGCCTGGGCCTGGGCCTTGTCATGATCGTGGCCTACGCAGGCATGTATAAGATCAACAGTACCAGCCATTTTTCAACTATGCAGTTCTTATCGAAGGCCTGGCATTTTCTTCCTATGGCAATCGCAGGCGGATTCATTGCAGTAAAAACCATCTATCAGCTTCTGGAGCGGATTATGGTTAAAACACCAGAGGACAACAGCAAAGGAGGGATGGTAAAATGACAATATTTTTCATCACTTTTATAATATTACTGCTGATAGGAGTACCCATCAGCATCTCCATCGGAGCCAGTGCGGTCCTGGGGTGTCTGGTACTGGATTACCCTTTGATGGTCATTGGCCAGAAGATGGTAACAGGTGTTGACTCCTATCTGCTGATTGCCATCCCTCTGTTTATCCTGGCAGGAAACCTGATGAACGCCGGTAAGATTACTGACAAGATTTTCAGTTTCGCCAAGGAACTGGTGGGCTGGATTCCAGGCGGCCTGGGTCATGCCAATATTGTGGCCAGTATCATTTTCGCAGGCATGTCAGGAAGCGCTGCTGCGGATGCTGGCGGCCTCGGCACCATTGAGATGGAAGCTATGACCAAGAATGGATACCGGGATAATTTTTCCGGCGCGGTAACGGCAGCCTCCTCAGTAATCGGGCCTATATTTCCTCCCAGTATTCCGCTGATTATATACGGTGCTACTGCCAGTGTCAGTGTGGCAAAGCTGTTTATGGGCGGCGTACTGCCTGGCCTTCTCATGGGGGTTGCCCTGATGGTTCTGGTTTTTATCTTTGCAGTGAAATATAGGTTTGAGCGTCATCCTTTCGATATAATAGCGCTAAGCAAGCAGTTTTTTGGCTCCATCCTGTCCCTGATCACTCCACTGATTATCCTGGCCGGATTCACCTCTGGAAGCTTCACTCCTACGGAAGCTTCCAGCATCGCTGTGGCCTACTCCCTGGTGATTGCAGTGGTGGTATATCACACCATAGATTGGAAAGCATTCAAAAACTGTTTGCTGGAATCAGCTATCACCTCTGCCAACACCCTTTTTATCATCGGAACCTCCACATTGTTCACTTATGTACTGGTGAAGGAGGGGGCTTCCAAGGCTATTGCAGACTTTATTCTGGGAATCAGCAGCAATCCTGAAGTGATTCTGCTTATCATTAATGTGGTACTTCTGATACTGGGTATGTTCATGGAACCAGGGGCAATCCTAACCCTGATGCTTCCGGTACTGCTGCCTATTGTCAAGGATCTGAATATTGATCTGGTACACTTTGGAGTTGTCATGGTACTGAATCTGATGATTGGCCAGGTAACCCCGCCCTTTGGTGTATGTCTGTTCGTCATATCCGACGTAGCTAAGATCAAGCTTGATAAGCTGTATAGATCCATTATACCGTTCCTGGCACCGTTAATCATTGTATTACTAATGTGTACCTATATCCCGGATATCGTTATATGGCTGCCCAACCTTCTGGTAAAATAATATTTGCTAAACTCATATACCGCTGAGGACGAGGCACAGATTACATATGTTATGTGCGGTCTGCTGTCAGCTATTCTGTTAAACGCAAAGGCTGCTGACTATGTGGTTACTGGCTGCGGCACCGGTGAGGGCGCTATGCTGGCCTTCAACGCATTTCCGGGGGTACTGTGCGGGCATATCGTGGATTCCGAAGATGCATACATGTTTGCCCAGATTAATGACGGCAATGCCATTGCCCTTCCATTCGCCAAAGGTTTTGGTTGGGGTGCAGAACTGAGACTGCAGTACATCTTCGAAAAACTGTTTGGCTGTGAGAGCGGCGGCGGGTATCCTAAAGAACGGGTAATTCCAGAACAGAGAAACAAGAAGATTTTAGACAATATAAAGGAAATTACCCACAAAGATATTATGACAATTTTAAAGACCATTGACCAGGAAGTTTTAAAAGCCGCAATCAGCGGCGAGAAATTTCAGGAATATTTCTTCAAAAACTGCCAGGTGAAGGAAATTGCGAAGTATTTGAAGGGTGTACTGAGAAAATAAACTTTAAGTATAGAAAGGCGCTGAATGACACATATTAAGCGCCTTTACCGGATTTATTAAAAAATATAAAATCAGTGCTGCTTACGCTATATCCCTATCATGTTCAAAAGGCCATGTCATAGCGTGCCGCCTTGTTTGGACATTTCCAATCGTTTATTCAATTTCGCGCAATCTCGTTTTCAGCCGATGGGTATTGTCCCTCGGAAATTTCTGCGCTTTGAATTTTTCCCTCGGATTGCTCAATATACATCGGCCAGATTACATAGTTTTCAATTTCAGAACGCTTGCCGTACTTTGTAACCCTCATTTCCGAAATGCGGCTGTCCAGCCGAAGCGTATCACATTGCTGTTCTGTAATGTCGTAAAAAAATACTTGCTGCAAATTTTCCAGTTGCCGACTATTTGCGGTTTGCATGGAGGCTATATAGAGAGCCAGTCCAGACATTAATGCGATGGAAAGCGAGATCGTTAGGATAATCAAAAGGTTTCTCATTTTTCCGGACTTCAAACTGTTTTTAGCCAGCTTTTTTGTAATAGCGCTTGTATCATTCTCAAAAGGCCATGTCATAGCGTGCCATCTCCTTAATCCACAATCTTGCCGTCCTCAATACGGATAATCCGGTCTGCAAGGCGGGCAATGTCGTTATTGTGGGTAATCATCACAACGGTTTGGTGGAACTCCGCGCTGGTGCGCTTGAGCAGAAAATGTGAATTATAAACTATACGTCAATACATATTAAGTCATTTCATAATTCAACTATGAATTTTACGATGTATGTAAGAAATCAGATTGATACCAGCCATCTGAAAAAGATTGATTTTTGGCAGTTGTTCCAAAATTGGTTGTCTCTTAGCAGGATAATGCCTTCCGCCGATTTTTCGTCAATTTTTTCTGGCAGAAGAAAGCCCAACATACCACTTGCCATAATGACATCATAGCCATTCGGTTGTACAGCCTTCATTGGCACATTGTAGCAGGCCCATTTCTTTTCAAAAGTATCTAAACTTTCTCTATCACCTTTTTTGTCCAATTCTTCCGGAACCATTGGATTAGCGGCCCCAAAAACAGGCAAAGCTTCACATTTAAAATAAGCGGCTGCCGCCTTTTTCAGCCTGCAACCGCTTATTTTTAACTCCTGGTATCCGTTCTGCATATCTGCAATCAGGATATTCTGAACTAATGGCTGTCAAACTCCTCCAGAGACGGCACATCTTCCTCAAAGGTTTCCTGACCCAGCTCATTGATCCGTGTGTTTCCCGCCTCTCCGTACTGGTACAGCTGATCTAACAGCTCGATGGCGGCGCGCAGCTTTGTACGCAGAAGATAACCGCCTGACTGAGTGGCCGCCAGAATGGTACCCATGGAAATATTTGGATTCCAGTCATAAGCCCGGCCGTGGAACACCTGAATCTTTTTTAAGACCTCCCGAATCTCACTGTCTGTCAGTGGGGCCAGCTGCTGGGCCCTGGTAATCAGATTTAAGACAGTCCGAATCGGTTCCTGCTGCTCAGGATAAATTTCTTCCAGGTTCTCATAATCATGCTTCGTCTCTATGACGTCCTCCGTATAGGAAGCGCCAAGTGCGAACAGGGTATAGATTCCTTCCAGCCGCTCATCAGGGAGCAGGAACTGGGCCATATTCCGATACGCGTTCAGCCGGGCTTTCTTGCTTAAGCGGCCGATCAGCTCCGTCTCATCAATCAGAATGACCCAGCCATTATATCCCATCAGACGGAAAAGACGGCTTAAAAAGGAAAAATAGTCTCCACAGTGCTTTGTTTTGCTGAAATTAACATTATATTTCACACGCTCATTATAAATACGCCTGTATATCTGCTTGAGCAGCACGTTTGCTATAAAATCACCTTCCAGGTCCGCCTGAAGCATGAACTTCTCATCCAGATCTTCTGTGTTTAAATAGGCACGCAGCAGATAATAAAGTTTGTCTGTCTCCAAATGTTTGGCCGCATAGAGCAAAAGCTCGTTAGCAGCCGGACTTCCCGGAGTCATCTTCTCTAAAATCTGTGTAAAACCGGGCTGCACACGCTTTGGAAGAAAGGTATTGTTTACCAGCTTCTGATAGACCAGGTATAATTTGTCAAAAGGCGTTTCCTTGCTCAGAGAGAGGTACGATACCACCATATTGTTGGAATGGGCCATGCTAAAAACAGTGTTTAAAAGATGGGTCTTTCCCTCTCCATATTTACCCGCTATTATCATTCCCTTGGATTTTCCCGTCTCACAGGTCTCATCTAAATGGCCGGATATCTCTTTCATAATTCCAGGCCGTGCTTCTGAGAAATACTGCCCCACCGCCCGGGATGGAATTCCTGAACGCAGAGCCTCTATTACATGCCGCGCTTCAAAATCAAACATTATCTTCACCTCCCAGCGTTGCCATGTTCACCAGCCTCGGCAGGGAAACACTTCCGTTCTTAGACCGGCTTATCAGGTCCTTACATGTCTCCAGGCTGATGGGACGGGCGGTGTCTCCAAGACGCGTGTAGGTGTCGGCCAGCTTCTGTGACATCTCCATCAGGATCTGCGGCGTATATACCTCCGCCGCCAGGCGGTCTAAATCCACGATATCGGCAAATCGGTTAAAATGTTCGCCCACCACTTCATTCTGAATTCGCATCCACAGCGCCTGATAAGATTTAAGTCCGGCGCTGTCATGATCCAGAAGTTCCCGTTCAAAGGCAAATACAAACATAATGTTCTTCATGCTGTCAATGTCATCAATCAGCTGCCGGATGCTTTCATATGTATCTTCCCGTTTCAGCTTTGTATAGTGGACAGGGTCTAAGCTGGAACGGCTCAACAGAATCTCCAAATTATCCACGGCAATGAACAGCCCTGAATACCCCGCCATGCGGATTACCTCGGCCAGTGACCGGAGCATGTGCCTGGCGTTGTATTTTGTAATGCGGACAGGCGAAAGGCCGAGACTCCGTATGGAGGAAAGCTTTAAGCTTTTGTCCCCCTCCAGCCAGGATAACAGCATCTGCCGGTTCTGGTCTTCCAGGAAAGGATGGCCTAAAATCCCGCCGGTCAGCAGACTGCAGGCCAGCGCGAAATTATTATCAATCAATGGATTCTCCAAAAACATGGACTTAAGCTGAAGGCGGATCTCCCTGCGCGTGATGGCATCCCCCAAATCGTTCTGGGACAGGTAATCCATAAAGGTCAGCCCTTTTGGTATCTCCTCCGGAGTAAATCCCAGATTCTTAATAATCTGTATGCAGCAGCGCCTTAAGCAGTCCAGGATGTCAGTCTGGCAAAGCGCCTGAATGTAAATCTCCTTAAAATCGTGAATCCAGATATCACGGGCGGAAAATTCCGCTGTCACGTAACCTTTCTCCCTGGCTGTCATGGCTGTATATTTAAGCAGGTGGCTTTTCCCGCTTCCGGACCTGCCGGTTACGAACTTGATTTTGCTTCCGCCTTCCCGTATATACTCTTCAAGATAGTGCTTCTGCCAAAAATCGGTAATGAAATTCATGCCTGCTGACAGCTGGCGAAGAAGTTCGGTATCATCCGGCGCCTCTCCCGCGGATAATCGTTTCTTTTCAAACCCAAGCCGGTCAGCCGGAGTTTCCGGTTCTAATCCGGTCATTCTGTATTCGTCCGTCATACGGTTTTCTCCTTATTGAAAATAAAACGTTTTTTACCGGAAAAAGCGGATCGTTGACAGGTACTCTTCCCGTCCCTGGCTGTCCAAAATTCGGATTGCTTTATTTCCCTCACGGCTGGGGCCGAACTGGATTCTCCGCCCGTCTTTAATTTCCTTAATTCCGGAGCCGTAAAGTCTGGCTAAATCAAAGGCATAGCTCTGCTGGTCATAGTCTCTGCGGAATCTTCCCATAGGCGCCAGGAATTTATACAGATTAGTCAGGTAAATATCAGCTTCGGGCTGCCTTTTCAATTTCAGAAGCGCCAGGTCATAGACATCAGCCAGTTCATTGGCAAATGTAAGGGCGTTAAAGGACGCCTTCATCAACTTGTCCTGTCCGGCCTTTACCTGCCTGGCAAAGCTCTTAGGACGCATACACTGTACCTTCTTCCGGTCCAGATAGAGATCCTGGTTCTCCGCGTCGATTTTCACCCTATAGGGAAACATCTCATAGACAGGGAACTCGCCTTTCACATCCACGCCCAGTTCCCCGCAGGCCTCCAGCATCTGGGCTACAAATTCACCATCCCCAAAATATTCCCGGGAGTTAAAGCCTGCTTCCAGTTCCTTCATAGCGCTCAAAACGCGGGCTTCCTCAGCCACCGCTGACTCCAGAAGCGCGATGTCGCGGCGAAAACTCTTTAAATCCCCGTTCTCCATTTCTTTGGCAATCATTTTATGAAGCTTCTGCACCCCATTGATCTTGTCCTTCATTTCTTTCTCTAAAACCTGATATTCGCTGTATAATTCTTCGTAATTCATATGTTCCTTCCTTACCGTCTGTGTGACTGTTGTTTTTCTCAGTCCAGTATACTAGAAAAATGCGAATTTTACAATATTATATGTGAAATGTGATGTCCGCTGTGGTTGGATATGGTATACTATAGGCACTTATAATGCGGCCATAATAACAAAAGCGGCAGCCGCCCTACAGGAGGCTTTTATGGAATATCAGTTATATCTCTGGCAGGAGAAGTGCTTAAAAGAATGGAAGAAAAAGCACTGCCATGGAATCGTCAATGTTGTTACAGGAGCGGGAAAGACATATCTGGCCTTAGCCGCCGGAGAGCTGCTTAGAGAGCGGACAGCCGTGTCTGATCTCAGGATTAAAATAGTGGTTCCCACTGCATCTTTGCTGGCGCAGTGGGGTGCTGCCATACGGAATTTTTTTGACGGGACCGTATCCCGCCGGGACATTGGTTTCTATTACAGCGGCCAAAGAGATGCACCGGACCGTCTGTTTATGATTTACGTAATCAATTCCGCCCGTTATTCTCTTGCCCGCCATATTGTCAGGGATCTTGAAGAGGGATTCACGGTTTTTTTAATCGCAGATGAATGCCACCGCTATACCGGAGACGAAAATCGAAAGATATTTGACTTCCTTCCCTTTACTAAAAATTGCCCTGAGCAGTATGCATCTCTGGGGCTGTCCGCCACGCCCGGGCTAAACCGGCCAGAAAACGCGTCCGTTCTCATTCCCGCCCTGGGCCCGGAGATCTTCCGGTATGGACTTAAAGAGGCAGAAGAAGATGAGACGCTTTGCCCTTACGCCGCCTTTCATATCGCGCTTTCTTTTACCCCTCAGGAAAAAGCGGAGTATGAGGAGCTGAGCGGCAATATGAGGAAAATGTTCCTTAAGCTAATCTCCCATTACCCAAGCTTAAAAGGGCTGAACCGCTCCGCCTTTTTCTGCAGGCTCTGCCAGATTGCCAATGAAAAAGGGGACTACGCATATTTAGCCCGGTCATACTTAAATTCGTCCCACAAACGCAAAAATCTTACCAGCGAAGCCATGTCCCGTCTTCAGTGTGTCATAAAGCTCATAGGACTTTTAGATAAAAGCGCAAAGATTATTATTTTCGGTGAGCGGATTAAGCAGGCCGATATCCTGTATGAGAAGCTGGACCGTCTCTATCCCAACCAGGCCGCGCGCTGCCATTCCGCTATGGATCCCAGTGCAAGAAAGCTTGCTCTGGAACGTTTTCGTGACGGCGAAGTGCGTATTCTCATCAGCTGCCGCGCTCTGGACGAGGGCTTTGATGTGCCGTCCGCCAGCGTCGGAATCGTCATGTCCTCAGCGTCGGTCAACCGGCAGCGGATTCAGCGCCTGGGCCGTATCCTGCGGCGGCACGAGGGGAAAGAGATTGCCAGTCTATACTATATATATATTGCGGAGTCCTCCGAGGAGGCCTCCTATTTTCCCGTAGAATCCCAGACATCCGCGGTCTGTGAGCTGTCCTACCATTGGGAAAATGATACGTTTTCACACCCTGCCTACGAAAGGCGGGTCCGAACTGCCATGCAGCGATTCAGGCGGGCGAAACCGGACGTCTCGCTTTTGTCCGAGGCAGCAGGCTGTTTTGAACGCGGCATCGTAGGGCCGGACTGGCTCATGGGCAGGGCATACTGTACTGTAAAAATCCAGTTGTCAAAGACAATCGCTGAGAGGAATTACTGGATTTGTATGAAGCAGATTGCCAGATAACTGAAATATATTTGCCTGCCCTGTTAATTAGGGATACTAAAATAAACCTGCCCTGCCTCCAACGGCACCCCTTTGGCCGCATACATCTCGCTGACCGTAACAAACTGGTATCCCTGGGCAGCCAGCAGGGGGATGACCGTCTCAAAGGCCTCGGCCGTGGCTGGATAAAGGTCGTGCATCAGCACAATACTTCCATCCCTTGCCTGGGAGAGCACAGATGCGGCAATGGCATCCTTGTCTTTACTGGACCAGTCCTGGGTATCGATATTCCACTGAATCATGGGGTAGGATACCAGACCAGGCACCTGGCTTTTAAAGGCGCCATAGGGGACACGCACCAGTTTTGGCCAAAAACCTGTTACAGCCTCCACCGCATCGTTGGTCATCTCAATCTGAGAAGCCACTTCTTCCGGAGAAATCTTTTCCAGATTCTTATGGTTGAATGTATGGTTTCCTATCTCGGACCCGGAATCCCGGATTCTCTTAAGGGTATCCTTGTAGTCACTGACGCGGCTTCCTACTATAAAAAAGGTAGCCCTGCCCCCGTAAGCCTGAAGTGTGTCCAGGATTCTTATATCCACGCTGTAATAAGGGCCGTCGTCAAAGGTAAATGCTATCATGGGCTTAGAGGCGTCAGCAGGCCCGGAAACAGGGAACAGCTCATTTTTGCCGCCTGCCGGGTCTAAGGACGCATCACCGGAGGGCGGGGCGGCCTGCACCACGTTTCCCGGCCCATCACTGGATTCTGCAAAAGGCGCAATGGTCTCCGGTGTCTGCTGCCGGCCTTTTTCAGAATCAGACAGAGACGGCCCCAAGACATTTCCCTGTTCTCCTGTTTTGATTGAATCCGACTGATTATTCCTTGCTTCGCTGTTTTTTGCTGCTATCCGGACAGCGGGACCATTGCTCCTGCCCGCCACCACATTCTTTCCATAAAAAAACAGCTGTGCACACCCAATCACAACTGCCAGAATCAAAACCAGCTTCACACCAAACTTCAGGGTAGACTTTAATTCCTTCTCCCGCATCTTTGCCTGTCTGGTCTTACTGATTCGTTTCTTCATTTTGGTATCCTTTGACATAAATTCTGGTCTCCTGTGTATTTTAAATGCAGCCAGCCTTTGACCAGCCTGTTTATTGTAAACAAATTAAGTAGTGCTGTCCATGGATTTAAAGAAATTGAAAGAATATGTCACAATAACTCAATAAACGTATAGGAATAGATACCACTATCAAAAAGATATCAGCCGTCACAACCGCGTGAAATAACGTGAGAAAAAATAGTACCGCGCAAAATCCCCCAAAAGGAATATGAGAAAAAATATCATGAGAAAAAATATCCTCAAATTAATGCCGTTTCTTGAAGAATCTTAGTTTATATGGTAGAATTATCCATGAAAGGAATTTGATGGTTCATATCGGGGTTTGATATAGATAAAATATGGGATTACCAGGAAACGGGGACTTACTGTGAAAAATGTGAAACTGATTGCACTTATGAATTTAAAGGGTATGACCCAGGCAACCTTATCAAAGGAGACACACATACCTGCCAGCACCTTGAAGAGAATTATAAACGGGGAAAACCAGAAGGATAAGATGGTGCACATGGAGTCCATTTCAAGGGCACTTGGCACTTCCGTCCATTCCATTTTCGACATTCCGTTGGAAACGCCCCTTGCTGCTGCGCTTCGCCCGGATGAAGCAGGAGCATCTGTCACCAAGCTTCTGACTTCAGACGAATCCCTGCTCATTTACTGGTTCCAGAATACATACCGCGAAGGCCAGGCAGCCATCCTTAAACGGGCCAAGGAAGAATACAACAAAACCCAAAACGAAATATCAAAAAAAGTGACGTCACTTGACAAACAAAAAGACAAACCCGATGATTTCGGCCAACTTTCCCTTGAGCTTAAAACGTAGCCAAGCTGCGGTGAGCTTTGTCTCATCGCAGCCTTTTTCTCACATTTTAAGCATTCTGTTTCGCCTGGCCGGCCGTTCTTTTAATCTGCAGAGGCATCCTGACCCCCATGGGATTGAGGATCACGCCCTTTGCCTCTTCTGTCATGATTTGTGGTATCTTGTCAGCAGTCACCACAAGGGGACGCAGTTTTCCCTCCCGGTTAAACCGCTGGAACTCTAATATGTCTGTAAAGATGGCCTGGAATAACTGTTCGTTCACCTTTACAGCTGCCAGCCCCTTACCCTCTTTCTCCACAGGAACAATGAAACTGCCCTTGCCGAAATCATTGGAAATCTCATCCTGCCATTCCTTAATCTGCGGCAGGTTCTCCTGCCCCGGTTTCCTTCTCAGTTCCTGCATGTAATACAGCATGGTCAGATGAAGGGACGGATTCTCCACCCATATCTTCTCCCCCGACTCCTGTCCCTGCTGATTATTGCGCTTCACAAAGTCCTGCAGCTGAATCAGGCAGTCTCTCCCGCCGTCTTTTACCAGCAGCGCATTGACCCCAAGAGTATAAAGGCTGGTGTAGAACATCAGTAACTGTCTGTTCTCCAGCTTCATGGGCCTGACAGGTATTCCTGCCTCGGTCTGTTCTTTTGACTCCTTTATGGCTGCCTGACCGTCAAAGAAAACAATGATTTCGTCATCATAGGTTTCCTGGTCGCAGACCACATAGGGCTCTCCCGTACACATGGAAAGCAGAACGTAAAGCTCCCCTGCGTTCTTAAGACGGTACATGATTTCCTGTTTTCCTGTAGTTTCATTCGGTTTCATTTGTTTCTCCTTTATGGTTTTTCCCTCTTTTCAAATGATACACAGCTTTATTTATTTTACCATATCATAAACCCATTGCCAAGCGAGACCTCCCTGCTTCGCTGTCCGGGCTACGGCTTTTTACCAAGTTATTTTCTGAATATATCCACATCCACATTGCCCGTGGAATAGATCCCGGTCCGTTTCTCAGCGCTCCTGAAGCCGGCTGCCATGGCAGCCTCTGCTATTTCATTCTTCTTCAATCCAAGGTCATAGCCCTGCATGTTGTACGGAAGCCAGCCCAGCATCATGTCCCACGGGCCCGAGCCATCCCGTTCGATTCCCTCTGAATAGCAAAGCAGCACGCCGCCCGGATTCATGGCCTTATAAAGCTTCTTCATAAGGCTGGCCAGCTCCTGTTCCACAAAGCTTAAGGTGGCTATGGCCATAATCAGGTCATAGCCCTCCCCTATATCATCCGCCAGGTAATCCCCTGTCATAGGAACCGCCCGCCCTTCCAGGCCGGTGAGACGGATGGACTCCCGGATTGCCGGTTCCATAGCAGGGCGGTCATAGAGAATCCCGGATATATCCTCCCGTTCCCCAATCACTCCCAGGCCCAGCAGCCCTGTTGCGCAGCCTAAATCCAGAATTTTCCTGATTACCGGATATTCCGGAAGTTCTCTTACCATTCTCTGTATCTCAGTCTGGCGGAAGCCCATTTGGGACTCCCGCATGTTCTGTACGTACTGCTCAAAGGTCAGCTGCCCTCCCAGTCCATGGCCCCCGCCGGGGCCGTCTTCAACCAGCCTCTTAATATCCCTGCATCCCATGCACTCCTCTGCGCAGTTAAAGGCCAGATGGCCGCCGATGTATTCCGGCCTGCCTTTTACAAGGTAGCGGTCCGTTTCCCTGCAGTTACAGTACATCCCATCCCTTTTCCAGATAAATCCCAGACAGTAAAGGGCGTCCAGGAAATACCGCGTGTTATCTTCATTCCACCCTCTCTCCTCTGAAAGCTCCCTGACGCTCTTACGCTGGGTAAGGCCCGAAAAGACATCCAGTTCCACCGCCGCATTCAGTACACCGACATACAGCGGGAGATAGGGAAGCCTGATGAGCCTCCGTAAAATTCCTTTTGATGGAAATGAATCCATAGGCATTGATTTTCCCTCCAATCCCCCCATACACTGTTTCCGTTTATTACCTCCTCACTCATAGTATATGTTTATACCTCCGGATTGTCCTATTGTCCCGACGGTATATAGGCTCCCAGCACATCCCTGGACTTTCTGACCACCAGGCCGCTTCCTCCGGCATTCTTCACATCCTCCACCATACTGACCATAAGAACCGGCTTCTGTATGTCCGCGTCAGCCGTGTACACGGCAAACCATCCCAGTTCCGTGCCGCTTGTATCTTCCTTGGATGCTTTTATCTCAGCTGTTCCTGTCTTTCCGGCCAGGGTGATGTCAGAACGCATGGCAGCGTGTCCTGTGCCGTGTTCCGAACTGATTACAGCCTTCATTCCGTCCTCCACGATCTCTGCTGTTTCCGGTGAGCAGGCATCCTCAATCCAGACCTCCGGCTCCGGTGTATCTTTGTATACAAGATAGGGCTTCAGGACCTTTCCCCGGTTGGGGTACATGGTATAAAGGGATGCCAGATGGATGGGATTTACCAGCACCTGGCCCTGACCGTATCCGCTGTCCGCCAGCTGGATTTCCGTTTCAATCTGGTCCGTATTGGAGTACTGGGATTCCGCCACCGAGATTTCAAAGGGAAGCTTCTGGTTAAATCCCAGACGGTTCAGCCCTGCCATAAAATCGTCTTTGCCGATTTTAAGGGCTGCCCTTGCAAAGTATATGTTATCCGAGTAAATATAGGCATTTTTAAGGTTGACCGGGCTGTAGCCGTGAAGGGTGGTAACGTAATATCCGCCCCAGCCCGCATCCTTCCGCCAGCTTAATCCGGCCGCGTCCTCCCCGAAATTCTCATCCGGCGTAAGGGCGCCTGTGGTAAGGCCGATGACGCCTGTGATGGGCTTAAAGGAGGAGCCTGGGGCAAAGCGCTGCCTGAAACGGTTCAGCATTGGCTTTCTCTCATCCTCATTCAGCCCGGCCCAGGTTTCCTCCGACATGCCCAGGATGAAGTCATTGTCATCATAGCTGGGGGTGTTCACCAGAGCCAAAATCTCTCCTGTGTAGGGATTCATGGCCACTGTACAGCTTTTACTGTCCTCAAATGCATCATACACCATCTCCTGCAGGCTGCTGTCTATGGTGAGGGTGATATCCTGGCCGTCAATTCTGGGAATGGCCGCCAAAACCTGCTTTTCTTCTCCCTGGGACGTGACAATGGATATAATGCGGCCATTCTGTCCCTTTAACTCTTTCTCAAACAGACCTTCCATGCCGCTCCTGCCAATGACGCTGTCTGACAGATATCCTTCCCCCTTGTGCTCCTCAAGATCCTCTGCCGTCACATTCTGTACGTAGCCCACCAGATGGGCTGCTTTCTCGCCCAGAGGATAATACCTGACAGACGTATCTGTGATCATGACGCCCGGAATAGTCAGAAGTTCGTCCTGAAGCGCCCTGTTCTGTACATTCTCATCCTCCGGAAGCTGGGACTGGAGATTGAGCTCATCCACCTTTTTTAACGTCTTGACGGGAACAAGGGAATCATCCTTAACCCAGCCGGCCGACAGCTTTTTGCGGATGCTGTCAGCAGAAACGCCTAAAAGCTCTGAAAGCCGGTTTAAGTCGTTTTCTGAATACTTGTCCGCCTCCCGGCTCATCTTTCCCGGCACCAGCCCCACCATGGATGCGGCGCCTTTTCCGGCCAGCATAATACCGTTTCGGTCCAGGACGCTTCCTCTTACGGCCTTATCCGTGGTGACCCTTACCTTGTCGTTCCAGCTCAGGTTGGGAAATATGACGCGGTCATTCCAGATCAGCCTGTATTCTTCGTCTTTCTTTCCATTCTTTTTCTTTCCGGCCTCTTCACTCTCATGGCCTTCTGTCCCGGCCGCCCCGAAGGATGCCTCCAGCTTAAAATCCGCCTGGTTCAGAAAATGGATGGGGCCCGCGGAGCTATCCATGCTGGTCTCATAGCTGACCGTCTGAATCCCCTGTTCCTCCTTCTCCTCCACTCCGGTAATATCCACCCGGATGGAAGAAGCGCCGATGCCCTCGTATATATTCTTATTTCTGGTGATAAAATCCTCCTGGCTGATGTTCATACGGCTTCCGGAATCCAGCATACGGTACATGGCCTCGTAATTTCCCTCAGTCAGATATCCTGTGTACTCCATGAACCGTTCATCCGGTGCGGCCCGACGTTCACCGGCCTGCCCCTTTGCAAACCATAAAAATGCCATGCCCGCAGCAGCGGCCCCAATACACACCAAGACCAGGGGAATGATAATAACCGCCCGTGATCTTCTCCGTTTTCTTCTGCTTCTCATTTTATATTCCTCTCAAATATCCTTGATGATACCGGTCCAGACATACCTGCGCTGAATCCATCTGTAAATTATTGCACATGCGGCAGGCAAAAACAATAGCGCGGCCGGATAATTAAGAAAAAAGGAAGAAAGCCCGGATAGTCTCCCTGGGTTGCTCCGGCTCCCAGGATGTTCAGGTCCAGGGTCCTGTCTATCTTCCGCCCTTCCCCTGCTTTTACACACTGGAACAGTCCAGCAAAGCAGCGGACGCGTTCTCAGTCCGGTCAGACGGTCACATCTGTACCGGCAGTACAAATTCCTGGTTCCATCCATAGGAGGGTCTTTGAAGCTGCAGCCGGATTACAGATTCCCCCTCCTGGTATACTGCCTTGAATCCGGCCAGCTCACCCGCATTATATTTGTCTGCCCCTGCCATATCCGCCATTGCGTATACGGTTTTTAAGGGGTCTTTGGAACTGTCCTCCCGGCCTTTCTCCGGCTGCACCGCATTTACGTAGTACAGGTTCTTATCCGCGTCCCTCATCTCTGCCCTGGCATCAATGTATGCCATATGCTTGGTAAGAGGGGTTCCGTTTTCATCCGTGCCATATTGATAAAGTTCATCCATGGGACTGACTCCGTTCAGATATATCCTGCAGTCCCTGAATTCCACCACCATATCCAGAGGCTGCCGCTCCCCGGAAACAGGTATCTCCAGCACTGTTCCCTGCTCCGGCGATATGACGATGGGTCTCTCCGCATGCAGGGACGCTTCCGTAACCACAGCTCCCTCTGGTATCCTGTACAGTGTCTCCTGAATGCTTCTGGGCCGAATGCCGGACAGCTGGTCCAGTGATGTGGTCAGCTGTTCTCCCGGCACAGGCACCAGTTCGGTGGTCCTTCCATCTGACAGCGTAGCCATCAGTTTTCCGCGGCTGAATCCGATCCTGTATCCATCCTGTGAGTAGGTATAGGTGGTAAGCCTGAGACCGTCCTCCTCCACTCTCCCCTCTGCCATCCCGTAAAATCCTTCGTGGTCCACCATTCCCTTTATATCCTCCAGCGAATCATAGGCAGGCGCCCTCTTAAAAACGATTTTCATAGGTTCTTTAAAGCCGTCCAGCCAGAGTTCATAGACACCCTCCGGCTCATCCAATGTAAACCGGCCCTTTCCTATGGTTTTCTCCGACACTTCGGATATGTAGTAGCCGCCCTTTCCATTATCCTTGTAAGAGATGCTGTTTTGCTGCTGGGCAAAGCCCAGTCCGGCCATTCCCTTGCCGTTAATACGGTCAAAGGTGACCGCCCTTGCGCCTTCCTCCTTCTGCGCTTTCTTTTCCGCCCGTATTCTGTCCCGAAACGCACTGTGTCCGTAAATGTTTTTATCACTGTCAATACAGAAATAGCTGTCATCCCAAATTGTGTAAATCCCCTGTTCCTGTTTTTTCTGTTTTTCCTCCTCCTGTTTCAAAATATCCTTTACCTTCTCATCCGGTATCAGGGTCACGGTATCATCCCTCAGCTTCACCCTGACGCTGATCACGTTATCCTGATACACCGCAGAAAGAAGCCTGGCGCTGACTCCATCCGCATCTGTTTTCATCTGGCTTGCGTCCATGTCCAATACATACAGGGCCGGTTCCCCCTTTTTACATATGCCGTATTCGGGAACCATCTGCCACCGGTCCACTGTCCCCGGACCGTCTGCCCCCTTCTCCGCCTTAGCCGCCTCCTGTCCATCTCCCATAGCCGGTGTTCCCGGCGTGTCCCTCTGCCTTTGAGACGCCTCTGCTTCCTGGACGTTCTCTCCTTCCGGGGCACCATTCTCCCTGTCCTTCTGTCCTGTGCCGCCCTGTCCCCGGACATCCGCGCTGCTCTCCTTCTGTTCCCCGGTCCCGCTGGCCGCTGATTGGCAGGCCGCCAGACCTACAGCCATGAACAAAAGACATGCCGCAAGTCCCGGGGCTGTTATCCTGTGAATTCGTATTCTGCAGAGTTTTTTTCCGTAAGCTGATATTCCGTGGATTTTTTTCATATTAATCCTCCTCGTTTAGAACGCTGCGCCGCGTCAGAAAGCGTCCGGCATAATTCCTATCCTAATTTTACCATATCATCTTTTTTCAGTGCTGAACTTTTCTTTAATAATCCTTACAATTACGCGGACCGCTTTATTCCGGGATAAATTTAATGCCCAATGTGTCTTGTCATATGTAAATATATATGCTATACTGTTGCAGACATAAACAGAAAGCCAAATGAAAAGCCGGTGTCACTCTGCCGGCAGAACAGGGGAAATTATGACAAAGCAGGAAGAAATAGAGCAGTTAAAAGCAGAGCAGGACGCGGTCATCCTGGCCCATTACTATGTGGATCCCCAGGTACAGGAAGTGGCGGATTACATAGGAGATTCTTTCTATTTGAGCAAGGTTGCGGCCGGTCTTGACCGCAGAACCATGGTGTTGTGCGGTGTCTCCTTCATGGGAGAAAGCGGAAAGCTCCTGAGTCCGGACAAGGTGGTCCTGATGCCCGACGCGCAGGCAGACTGTCCCATGGCCCACATGGTAACAAAGGAGGAAGTGGAACAATACAGAAGGGAATATCCTGACCTTGCAGTGGTCTGTTACATCAATTCCACTGCCGAAATCAAGTCCTGGTCCGATGTGTGCGTCACATCTGCCAATGCGGTCCAGATTGTAAGAAACCTGCCAAACCGGGACATCCTTTTCATACCGGATAAGAACCTGGGACGGTACGTGGCCAGCCAGGTGCCTGAAAAGCATGTGATGCCGGTAAACGGCTGCTGCCCTGTCCACGACCAGATGTCTCCCAAAGAGGTATCCGCCTTAAAGGAAATCCATCCAAACGCCCAGGTACTGGCCCACCCGGAATGCAATGCCCAAGTACTTGAGCTGGCTGATTATATCGGTTCCACCACCGGAATTCTCAAATTCGCCGCCGGCAGCACTTCCCGGGAATTCATCATCTGCACGGAAAACGGCGTGCGCCATGAACTGGAACGGCAGAATCCGGGCAAACACTTTTATTTTCCTGATACAGAACCAATTTGCCGGGATATGAAAAAGATAACACTGGACAAAATCATCCATGTCCTGCGCACAGGACAGAATCAGGCATCCGTACCCAAAGCCTATGTCCCGTCGGCCGGCAGGGCTCTGGAGCAAATGCTTAATCTGGCCCGGTAGCCGCCTGAAAGCAGATTTCAGGCGGTCGATTTCAGACAGTCGATTTCATAAGGAGGCATTAGGAAATGACAAAACATATATACTGTGATGTGGTGATCGCGGGGTGCGGGGCGGCAGGGCTTTACACTGCCCTGAATCTGCCAAAGGACCTGCATGTTCTGATGATATGCAAGGAGGATATGGACACCTGTGATTCCATGCTGGCCCAGGGGGGCATCTGCGTGCTCCGGGGCGAGGACGACTATGAGTCATACTTTGAGGACACCATGAGGGCCGGTCATTATGAAAACCGGAAGGAAAGCGTGGATTTGATGATACGCACCAGCCCCGGCATCATCCGGCATCTTCTGGAGCTAGGAGTAGGGTTTGACAAGAACCCGGATGGTAGTTTAAAATATACGAAGGAAGGCGCCCATTCCAGGCCCAGAATCTGTTTTCATGAGGACATCACCGGTAAAGCCATCACCACGGTTCTCCAGGAACAAACAGCCGCGCTCCCCAATGTGAATATCATGGAATACACTGTCATGACGGATATTCTGACCGCAAACGGAGCCTGTGCCGGCATCCTGGCCAGGACAGGGGACGGCAGTACCCTCTCCATACACGCCCGGGACACGGTCATGGCCACCGGGGGCATCGGAGGACTCTACCAGCATTCCACTAATTTTCCCTGTCTTACAGGTGACGCGCTGACCGTTGCCCGCAAGCATGGCGTAAAACTGGAGCACCTGGATTACGTCCAGATACATCCCACCAGCCTTTACGCGGAAAAGCCCGGCAGGTCCTTTCTCATCTCGGAATCAGCCCGGGGCGAAGGAGCTGTGCTCCTTAACGGCAAAGGAGAACGCTTTGTCAATGAGCTGCTGCCCAGGGACGCGGTATCCCAGGCCATTGAAGCTGAGATGGAAAGAGAGGGAAGCAGGCATGTTTGGCTGTCCTTTGCGCCCATGCCCCGTGAAACCATACGGGAACATTTTCCACATATATATGAAACCTGCCTTGAGGAAGGTTATGACATCACAAGGGAGCCCATCCCGGTGGTGCCTGCCCAGCATTATTTTATGGGCGGCGTGTGGGTGGACCTGGATTCCAGAACCACCATGGAGCATCTGTACGCAGTGGGTGAAACCAGCTGCAACGGGGTTCACGGAAAGAACCGCCTGGCCAGCAACAGCCTGCTGGAGAGCCTGGTGTTTGCCGAGAAAGCCGCAAAAAGAATAGAGAACAGCCAGAAAGGGAGAATTAATTATGAATCCAATTACCATGCAGCTTGTTGCTGACAAATACATACGTCTTGCCCTGGAGGAGGACATCAGCAGTGAGGATGTGTCCACCAACTCAGTCATGCCCGAATACAAAAAAGGCGAGGTACAGCTTATCTGCAGGGAGGACGGCATCATTGCCGGATTACAGATTTTTGAGCGCGTATTTACCCTTCTGGACCCGGAAACCAGGGTTGTCTTTGATGTCAGGGACGGGGAGGAAGTAAAGAAAGGCCAGCATCTGGCTACAGTCACAGGGGATGTGCGCGTCCTCCTGTCCGGCGAACGGACGGCCCTGAATTATCTGCAGCGGTTAAGCGGCATTGCCACTTATACACATACCGTTGCGGGGATGCTTGAGGGTACCGGGACAAGACTTCTGGACACCCGGAAAACCACTCCCTGCATGCGTATTTTTGAAAAATATGCGGTGCGGATTGGAGGCGGGCAGAATCACCGCTATAACCTGTCCGACGGCGTGCTCTTGAAGGATAACCACATCGATGCAGCCGGAGGCGTCAGGGAGGCGGTGACCGCTGCAAAGGCATACGCTCCCTTTGTACGCAGGATTGAAGTTGAGACAGAGAACCTGGATATGGTGAAGGAGGCAGTGGACGCCGGCGCCGACATCATCATGCTGGACAACATGACGCCGGAGCAGATGGCTGAAGCCATACGCTATATTGACGGCCGGGCCGAGACCGAGTGTTCCGGCAACATGACAAAAGAAAACATCCGGACCATTACAGAGCTGGGGGTGGATTATGTATCCAGTGGCGCGCTGACCCACTCTTCCCCGATTCTGGATATCAGCCTGAAGCACCTGAAGGTGTTGACGGATTAAACCGTAACTATGTTTTGCAGGAGGGAATGAGAAATGGAATATGCAATGAACGGAACGCAGAGACGCAGAAAGCTTCTGGATATGATGAGGCAGGCTTCCACCCCTTTATCCGGAGGAGCCCTTGGCAGGGAAACCGGCGTCAGCCGCCAGGTGGTGGTCCAGGATATTGCTCTCCTGCGCACCATGGGCTATCCCATTCTCTCCACCGCCCGCGGGTATGTCCTCAATGAATCCAAACACGCATCCCGTCTCTTCAAGGTCTGCCACACCAATGAGCAGACCGAGGATGAATTGGTCACCATCGTGGACCTGGGCGGAACCGTGGCGGATGTCATGGTCAATCACCGGGTATACGGGAAAATGTCAGCCCCCTTAAATATCAAGAACCGCCGCGACGTGCAGTTGTTCATGAACAATATACAGACCGGAAAATCCACCCCTCTCATGAATGTCACCTCCGGCTACCACTTCCACCATGTCTGCGCCGAGCAGGAGGAGATACTGGATGAGATAGAGGAAGCTCTGAGAAAAAAACACTATCTGGCAGATCTGCTGCCCTATGAGATGTCCGATAATGAGTAAACAGGAGCCTGATATGCAGAAAAAAACACATGCTGTAAACCCATTTTACTGCGGCCTTACAGTACACCGTTATACGGAATACTCAAAAAAGCTTACAAAACGCCTGCGGGCAGCGCTGATTACAGACCTGCACAGCACCATATACGGCAGCGCACAGGAGCCGATTCTTAAGGCCCTGCAAAGTCACAGGCCCGACCTGGTTCTCATGGCAGGCGATATTGCCGACCACAAAGTCCCACATAAGGGGACTTTACTGCTTTTAGAGGGCCTGAAGGGACAATACCCCTGTTATTATGTTACGGGAAACCATGAGCATTGGATTCACCAGATACCCGACATCAAGAAAATGTTCACCGGATATGGGGTTACTGTTCTTGGGGGCCAGACCATCCGTACAACAATCAAGGGGCAGCCCCTGATCATAGGCGGGGTGGATGACCCCCATGCCTTTACAGACTCCCACCACTCCATTAAACTGGATTCCAGATGGAAGGAACAGTTCTGGCGCTGCTGTTCCCGCACCTCCCCCGCCGTCTACTCCATCCTGCTGTCACACCGGCCGGAGCTCACCAAATATTACAGGGACAGCGGATTTGATCTGATTGTGGCCGGCCATGCCCATGGAGGGCAGGTCCGTATGCCCGGCTGCTCTGGCGGGCTTCTGGCGCCTCACCAGGGCTTCTTTCCCCGGTACGCAGGGGGACAGTATGCCCTGGGAACCACCTCCCTGATTGTCAGCCGGGGACTGTGCATCAACAGGCTTCCCCGTATTTATAATCCTCCGGAATTGGTGCTGGTGGACCTGAGCCCCATTTCATAGAGCGTGCCATCCTCTCTATATGCTCTTCCCGGCGGGTCACAAATGGGTCTGGTCCTCCTGCAACAGCCTGGCATCCGCTGCCCGCAGGGGCCGCGCATACGGCAAGCGCTGCCGGCCGCATGCATCTGCTTGTGCTTCTTTTGTCTTGGATGATACTGGTCCTTTTTCTCTCCTTCCGGTCAGAAACCCGCAAAAATAACGACATGCCAGTCAGTTTACCGCGCCTGCAATGAACCAAATCAGCCCTGCCCCGGCGCCCCCATAGAGTATGCCTATAAGTACAGAGCTCTTTTTTCCCATTCCCCATTTTTTTACGGCCAGGTACATGGCATCCAGCACATCCACCAAAAAATTGAACTGGAGAAAACCATGGAGCAGGGCCGCTCCCATCCCCATTTTTTTCTCCCCATAGCTGAGGCGAATTACCTGCACACCGTAAAATGCGCCCGGAACCATGATCAGCCATGTGCCAATCACCAAAACCGTCATAAAGAACAGAATCCCGGGAAGCATGAAGGGAAGGGCAAACAGGATGGTTCCCCTACTTCCCACAAACGCAGCCAGTCCCCCCGCCAGCACAATCATGGCTATGACCACATAATTGATGATAAAATACAGGACCATTCCATATTTCAGAATCAGCATCCCATTCACGCAATACCTTATGTCCTTTTGCCGGTATGCCCGGAAGGATCGGACCACGTTCAGTATTCCCAGCACAGCGACCGCCATTAGATAAATCAGCACCCCTGCTCCGTAAAGGCCCAGGCCCAGCCAGGAGCTGCTTTCTGCGTTACCGCTGCCTGCCAGTAAAGCACACTCCAACAGCATCATGTGAAGAGGTACACACAGGGTCATCACCACTGTATATCCAATAGGGAGTATATATTGCCTCACCTTGTTTTCTTTTTCCCACATATATCTTACCTCCCGGAGACGGCGGATTTTATTAAGGTTTTTCTAATTTTTCTTACAGTTGCTTCCAGCATCTTTACATTTTCCAATCGTATGATTACTATACAGTTTAAAGGAGGAGAATCCTATGATTCAAACGATGAAACACGATTTCCAGTTGTCTCCATTCTGCTGCGGCCTTGGAAAACTGACCATTGCCAGCTGGCTGCTGACAAATACCATGTTCCTTTTGGCCAGTCATGTTCCCTTTGTGACACTGGACTTTGTGAGACAGATTTCACTGGAAAGCTTCTTGGGCATCTGGCTTGGAATCTTTCTCTGCATGGTTATTCCCTATGTACTTCCCTCTGCCCGCTCCCGGATTCATTTTTCCCTGATTCCCAGCGTGCTCATGTATATTGCCACCCTGATGATAAAGGAAACGTTCATACTATGATAAAAACCATGGAACAATGGCTGACCGGAAAAAGACTGCTGATAATCCTCACCATCGCGGCGGCTGTCTGGTTTTCGTTCGCCGCCGTCATGACAGTGCTGCGGTACCGGCTGAATTACGCGCCGGCTTATGATTTCGGAATTTTTTCACAGATGTATTACTATATGGATAAATGCCTGTCCCCTCTTACCACCTGCGAGCGCGACGGGCTTTTATCCCATTTTGCGGTCCATCTCTCACCTGTCTTTTACGTACTGCTGCCCTTTTACAAATTATTCCCCCGGCCGGAAACCCTGTTGGTGCTCCAGTCCCTCGTTGTCATAAGCGGAATGGTTCCCTTATGTCTTTTGACCAGGGCATTTGGATTCACCCGCCCGCAAACCCTGTGTTACGGTCTTATGTACTGCTTTTATCCGGCTTTTATGGGCGGATGTTTTTATGATTTCCACGAAAACAAATTCCTGGCCGTCATCATTCTCTGGTGCATGTACTTTCTGGAAACAGGTCATTTTAAATCCATGCTGGCCTCTGCCGCCCTTCTCCTCATGGTGAAGGAGGACGCGCCTGTCTATGCGGCCTGTATCGGACTTTACCTGTTCCTGTGGAAAAAACAGTACCGCCTGGGTGCCGTTGTCTTTCTGGCGTCATGCGCATATTTCTGTATTGCTATCTGGTATATCAACCGTTTTGGGGAGGGAGCCATGATTAACAGGTTTGACAATTTCATATCGGACAAGCGCCTTGGCTTAGTCAGCATGTTTAAGACCATCCTGGTCAATCCGGCCTATGTGCTGTCCCAGATTGCGGTGAAGGACAAAATCCTGTTTTTCCTTGAAATGCTCCTTCCGCTGGGTTTTCTTCCACTCATGACAAAAGACTGGCAGAAATGGACCTTGCTCATCCCCTTTGTACTCATCAACCTGATGTCCAATTATAAATACCAGCACTCCATCTACTTTCAGTATACCTACGGTTCCGGAGCTCTGCTCATTTATCTGGCATTGGTGAATTTCCGGGATATGAAGCATCCCTTCGGCCACAGGCGCAAAAACCGTACAGGATATGACGGCCGGCTTCCGGGCTCCTCCTGCGCCTGCGGCCTGCTATGCGGCCTCGTCCTCATAGGAGGCGTGATGTACAGCAAGTCAAATTATGCCAGCCTGTTTCAGCGCCATCACGAGGAGGCCGCCCAGGCCAGGAGCATTCTGGATCAGATTCCCCAGGATGCCTCTGTAAAGTCCTCCACCTTCTTCCTTCCCCAGCTTTCCATGTGGGATGAAGTCTACCTGCTCACAAGCAGTCATCCGGCTGACTATATGGTGGTGGATCTGAGAAAGGGTTATGAAAAGGACCTGGAACAGATTTTGGCCGACTGCCAGGAACATGGGTATGAGCCGGCAGGAACCGTGGACGGCTATGTGGCCCTGCTAAAGCAGGATGTGGAATCCAAAGGCGGCCTGGCACGCAGCCATAAGCAGCTGTTTCACGCCGCCCCCAGCCAGGACCGGCAAAAGCTCCTGCCAGACCCTCAGCGGAAACTGCATGATGTTCATGGGTCCGGATATTATCCGGATAAACCGTCTGCCTGAATCATATATTTGATGACTTTGAACCTTTTATGAGAAACAAAGACCTGTTTTTAAAGGATCTAAAGGCACGGCAGCTTCATTCCTATAGGTTCGCCGGCATCACACAGATTAAAGCGCTGGTGCATCCGGAAGACAGGGACCTGCTGCGTCATCGGTAATTGTTTCCGCAAAAGACCTGGCAATCTCTATAAGAAGTTCTGTTATCTTCTCCATGGACTGTACCGGAATGAATTCATACTTTCCGTGGAAATTATGGCCTCCTGTACACAGGTTCGGACAGGGCAGCCCCATATATGACAGTCTGGCGCCGTCCGTGCCTCCCCGGATCGGTACCACGATTGGCCGGATACCCAGCTTCTCCATGGATGCCCTGGCCTTATCAATCAGGTCCATGTGGGGCTCAATCTTCTCTTTCATGTTATAATAGGAGTCCTTTACCACAGCCTCCACGGTTCCGGAACCATATTTCCGGTTCAGGAATCCGGCTGCCTGGGCAAACAGTTCCTTCTTGTGCTCAAACTTCACCCTGTCATGGTCCCTGATGATATAATCCATCCTGGCCTCCTCCACACAGCCGGTCATCCTGTCCAGATGGTAAAAGCCCTCATACCCTTCCGTATACATAGGATTCTCATCTGCCGGAAGCAGCGACTGGAATTCCATTGCCATGAGAAGAGCATTTCTCATACGCCCCTTGGCCGTGCCCGGATGGATATTGGCACCATGGACCGTCACCCTGCCGGAAGCAGCATTAAAGTTTTCGTACTCCAGCTCTCCCAGCGCTCCGCCGTCCACAGTGTAAGCCACATCAGCCCCAAAGCCTTCCACATCAAAGCCGTCGGCTCCCCGGCCCACCTCCTCGTCCGGCGTGAAGCCGATACAGATCGTCCCGTGCTTTACTTCCGGATGCCTGAGAAAATAAGCTGCCATGGTCATGATTTCAGCGATACCTGCCTTATCATCCGCTCCCAGCAGAGTGGTCCCATCCGTGGTAATCAGGGTCTTGCCCTCATATTCCTTTAAATCAGGAAAATCCGCTGTCCTCATCCATATGTCCTGTTCCCTGTTCAGGCAGATGTCCTGTCCGTCATAGTCCCGGATGAACTGCGGCTTTACATCCTTGCCGGAAAAGGAGGGAGCCGTGTCCATATGGGCGATAAAGCCCAGGGCCAGAGATGTCTTTCCCTCCTCCAGATTGGACGGAATACATGCATATACATACCCCTGTTCACTCATCCTCACCTGGGATGCCCCCAGCTCCTTAAGCTCCCCGACCAGCTTATGCGCCAGTTCAAACTGCTTCTTTGTGCTGGGAATGGACTCCCTGTCATCCTCTGACTGAGTGTCGTATGAAACGTAATCCAGCAATCTCGCTGTAACCTCCGATATTTCTGCCACCTCTCTATTTCCTCCTGCAATTTTTATTATGAATTATATTGCCGGCCTTATATTACCAGAGCGTGTCTGGAGCTTCCCTTGTTTCCCGACGCTACCGGTTTGCCAGCTCCTCCGTGATTTCCTCCCATGTAATGCCGCGGTCCGCCATGAGCACCATCATGTGATAGAGAAAATCCGAAATCTCATATTTGATTTCCTCCGGGTTGGGATTCTTGGCCGCTATGACGATTTCAGTGGCCTCCTCTCCCAGCTTCTTGAGTATCTTGTCAATTCCCTTGTCAAACAGATAGTTGGTGTAAGAGCCTTCCTTTGGATGCTCCTTACGGTCCAGTATGACCCCAAACACCTCCTCAAATACCTTCAGGGGATTTGTTTCCTTGTATTCCTTCTCCGCCAGCGTGGTAAAGAAACAGGACCTGCTTCCTGTATGGCAGGCAGCTCCCACCTGCTTCACCGCCGCCAATATGGTGTCATTGTCACAGTCAATCTTCAGGGATTTTACATACTGGAAATGACCGCTGGTCTCACCCTTAAGCCACAGCTTCTGCCTGCTCCTGCTGAAATAGGTCATCCTGCCGGACGCCAGTGTGGCCTGGAATGATTCCTCATTCATGTAGGCCATCATCAGCACCTCCATCGTCTTATAATCCTGGACAATGACAGGGATAAGACCGTCACCTCCCAGCTTGAAATTCTTCCATTCCAAAGAGCTCTCAAAGGTATCCGTGACAATACCCGCGCCTTTTAAAATCTGCTTCAGCTCCATCACCTTGTTCAGGTCATCCTCCGCCAGAGTCAGGACAGCGCCTTCCACCTGGTGACACCCCAGGCTCAGCTTTAAATCCCCGGCCATTTCCTGGACGCTTTCATGACCTCCGCAGAATATAAGGCTTGTGCAGGATATCTCACCGATCTCCCCCAGCTCAGCCAGGGTCGGGACAGGACCGGATGCCCTGCATATCATCATGGACGCACCCAGCTGAATATACTCCTCCACACGGTTCAGATAGGACAGGTCCGGCATGTAGGCATATATCTTTTCACTGCCAAACCGGTCTGCCGCCTCCTTCATCATATCCACATTGTCTTCATAGCTCACATCCAAGAATACGGCGCTGGCTCCTGCATACAGGTACTTTTTCACATCCTCCAGGCGCCTGATCCGTCCTCCCGCCAGTATGGGCTCATCCACGGTGCGGGCTGTTTCCTTGATAGCGCCTATGACAGCCTCGTGGTCCTCATCTGAAAAAGAACGGTCGCAGATAAATATTTCATCCGCCCCGTTGTCACAGGCTGTCCTGGCAAGGTCCTTAAGCCTGCCCTCATACTCAAGCTTTCCGTTCCAGGAAAATGCCTTTCCGTTCCTGTAACCAAATCCCATAATCAGCTTCTTGCAATCAGTCATTTGAATCTCTCCATTTTCTCTGGTACTTAAGCCTCATAAAGCCTCACAGCCTCGGCAAGGTCAATCCTGTTCTCATAAAGGGCCTTACCGATGATAGCTCCCCTGATACCCGCCTCATGCAGGCATTTTAAATCCTCCATACAGGATACCCCGCCGGAGGCTATGATGTCAAGTCCTGTCTCCTCTGTAAGCTTCCTTGTGGCCTCCACATTAGGGCCGGACAGCATTCCGTCCCTGGATATGTCGGTATAGACAATATGCCTGACACCATATTCCTTCATGGTAAGACACAGGTCCCGGGCGGTAAGGGAGCTGACTTTCTCCCATCCCTCCACTGCCACCATGCCGTCCTTCGCGTCCACGCCTGCCACAATGGCCTCCTCGCCGAACGTTCTTACCATATCCCTGAGGAATTCCGGATGTTCCACTGCCTTGGTTCCGATGATGACACGCCTGACCCCCAGCCCCAGCATACGCTCCACCGCCTCTCCGGAACGGATGCCGCCGCCAATCTCAATCGGTATGGAAACCGTGTCCGCAATCCTGCGTATGACCTCCTCATTGACAGAATACCCTGCCAGGGCACCGTCTAAGTCCACCAGATGCAGGAAGGATGCCCCTTTTTCCTGCCAGTGGGCCGCCACCTTTTCCGGGGCGTCCGAGTATATGGTGATATCCTTAAACGCTCCCTGCCTCAACCGGACACACTGTCCGTTCTTCATATCAATTGCCGGATATAGCTGCATATGAATCTCCTTTTATTCTATTATTTTCTCTCTGTACTCAGACGCCGGTTCTCCGGGACATCCGCACATTTCCATCCGCCGGTTAATCTCGCCGGCCAGCATGGCTCCATAGGGTCTGCTCCTTGGTCCCGCTGCCAGGATATGGGCGAATCCATCCTCAGTCACCCCGATAACCATGCCTGAGCTGTATTCTGCCTGCCTCAGACGGGTATACGGGGCATTGCCTCAAACGGATATGAGGCGGAAATAACGAAATGATCCGTGAGATACATTTCCTCCATGGTCATGGGTATCTGAGTCTCCTCCCACATCAGGCTGTAGGACTCCCTTATCCCATAAGCTCTGACTGGACGGGCTCGCTGTCTGTCACCCAGAACCAGGCACGGGACCGCGGCATACAGCCGTATGTCCGTGTAACGCAGCATTGTCATCTTCCGGGACAGGGCGGGCATCTCTCCCATCCTAAAGGCTCCCCTTGGTGGAAAGTACGCCTGACAGACGCGGTTCCGCCGCCACCGCGCCGTCCAGGGCCTTGGCGAAAGCCTTAAAGGCAGCCTCGATGATATGGTGATTGTTTGTCCCTGAAAGCTGTTTTAAATGAAGGTTCATCTCCGCCCCATAGGAGACGGCGTAAAAGAATTCCCGCACCATCTCAGTCTCCAAATCCCCTACCTTTTCCCGGTCCAAGACCAGGTCGCAGACCAGATAGGGCCTTCCGCAAAGGTCCAGGGCGCAGAGCACCAGGGATTCGTCCATGGGTAGTATTTGGGAGCCGTAGCGCATAATCCCCTTTTTGTCTCCCACTGCCTTTCGGATGGCCTGTCCCAGCACGATTCCCGTATCCTCTATAGTGTGGTGGGTATCCACCTCCAAATCTCCCTTCACCGTAAGGTCCAGGTCAAAAAAGCCATGGCGCGCGAAGCTGTTTAACATATGGTCTAAGAATCCGATGCCTGTGCTGATGTTCCCTCTGCCGGATCCATCCAGGTTAAGGGTCATGGATATATGCGTTTCGCTGGTGTCTCGGGTGATGGATGCAGTCCGTTCCATATTCGTTATACCTCCCTATTGTTCAAAGCGCACTCTGACTGAATTAGCGTGGGCTGTCAGGTGTTCTGACTCGGCAAATGCCTCTATGTCCTTATGGGCTGTCTCAAGAGCCTCTCTGGAATAATAAATAATGCTGGATTTCTTAATGAAATCATCTACGCCAAGGGGTGAAAAGAACTTAGCCGTCCCATTGGTGGGCAGGATGTGGTTGGGGCCGGCAAAATAATCTCCCAAAGGCTCTGAGCTGTACTCTCCTATAAAGATAGCGCCTGCGTTCTGAATCCTGGTCATGACCTCAAAAGGATTCCTGGTGACGATTTCCATGTGCTCCGGCGCAATGCTGTTGGCTGTTTCCACTGCCTTTTCCATGGATTCCGCCACCAGGATATAACCGTAATTATCCAGGGACTTTCTTATGATGTCGCTGCGTGACAGCACCTTCAGGAAACCATCCACCTCATCGGATACTTTTCTGGCCAGATCCATGCTGGTGGTCACCAGTATGGATGAGGCCAGCTCATCGTGTTCTGCCTGGCTTAACAGGTCCGCGGCCACAAAACGCGGATTAGCGCTGTCATCGGCAATCACCAGGATTTCGCTGGGGCCTGCTATACTGTCAATGCTCACGTGGCCATACACAGCCTTTTTGGCCAGGGCCACAAAGATGTTGCCGGGGCCCACTATTTTATTCACTCTGGGGATGGAAGCCGTGCCGAAAGCCAGGGCCGCCACTGCCTGGGCTCCGCCTGCCTTATAGACCTCTGTGGCTCCCGCCATGTGGGCCGCTGTCAGAGTCACCGGATTTACCTTTCCGTCCTTTCCGGGCGGCGTCACCATGGCGATGCGCTTCACCCCTGCCACCTCGGCCGGAATAATATTCATCAAGACAGAGGAAGGATACGCCGCCTTGCCGCCGGGCACATACACTCCCACACTCTCTAAGGCAGTCACCTTCTGGCCCAGGATAGTGCCGTCAGGCTGGGCGTCAAACCAGCTGTTTTGTCTCTGCTTCTCATGATAACGGCGGATATTGTCCATGGACCTCTCCATGACCTTCAAAAGCCCCGGTTCCACCTGTTTCATGGCCTCATCAATTTCCTCCCGGGTCACGCGTATGCTATTCCCATCCATGGCCGCCCCGTCAAACCGCTTTGTATACTCAAACAGCGCCTCGTCTCCCCTGGTCTTTACATCATCCACAATGGCCTGTACGGTCTGGGTATAACTGTCATAATTATTGGGGTCCCTTTTCAACATGTCCGCCAGAATATTCTCCATGGACTTATTATCTAATGTCACGATTCTCATGCCTAACATTCCTCCGCTTTCCTGATTTGCTCCTGTCGTCCTACTTTCCCGCATTCTTCTTAAGATATGACTGGAACTTCTTGATAATGGCCGTGATGCGTTCATTTTCCGTCTTCATGCTCACCTGGTTTACCACCATCCTGGCGGACAGGCCGCACACCTCCTCCAGCACCATAAGCCCATTCTCCCGCAGGGTGGAACCTGTCTCCACGATATCCACAATCACCTCGGACAGACCTACGATGGGGGCCAGCTCGATGGAACCGTTCAGCTTAATGATTTCCACGGTCTGATACTTCTGGTTATAAAAATAGTCCTTTGCTATGTTGGGGTACTTGGTGGCCACCCGAATCAGCTCGTGGTGCTCCAGCCTTTCCCTGGCTGATTCAGGTCCGCAGACACACATTCTGCACTTTCCCACCCCAAGGTCCATGACCTCGTAGAGCTTGCGCCCCTCCTCCAATATGGTATCTCTTCCCACTATGCCGATGTCGGCCGCCCCGTACTCCACGTAAGTAGGCACATCATTGGCCTTTGCAAGGAAAAAACGCACGCCCAGGTCCTCATTCACAAAGATAAGCTTCCTGGAAGCCTTATCCTTCATCTCATCACAGGAAATGCCGATTGCCTCAAACATCTCCATGGCTTTGTTCGCAAGCCTTCCTTTGGCTAACGCTATGGTCAAATATCTCATTGTATTCACGGCCTCCCTGTGTTTACTCGTAAGCGGTAATGGGTATCTGATCTATATTCCCGTTCACCGTGTCCATGGCTGTCACCGTGGTCCCGTCCCCCTTCAGGTACAGGACATTGCGCATGCCCCTCTGTGCCGCCATGGCCTTGTAATCCTCCACCGGCACCTGTTCCTTCTTCTTCATGGACTGAACGGCCAGCCTCTTATCCCTGAAATAGCTGCCCAGCCACAGGGCCCGGGATCTGGCTGACGTCTCATAGAGTATCACCGTATTCACCAGCGTCACCGGGACATCAATCTGCTGCCTGGAAAGAGCGGCCATCAGCTGGTCCACCACAATCACAAAGCCCACTGCAGGCGTATCCTTTCCAAACTGCACCAGCAGCTTGTCATACCGGCCTCCGGTGACAATATAATCCCCGGTTCCATACGTATATGCCTTAAAAATGATCCCCGTATAGTACTGATACCTGCTGAGCATCCCCAGGTCGTAGGATACATAGGCTTCCAGACCCCTGCTCTCCAGAATGGAGTGGACCTTCTCCAGCCGCTCAATGGCAGCCAGGGCCCCCGGATTGGCGGTAAGCTTTTTCGCTTCCTGCATCTGCTCCAGGGAACCGAACAGCTCCGGAAGCTTCAGAAAAGCCATCTTAAGCCCTTCGTCCATGGACTGGTTCTTCAGCAGACCCTCCACGGCAAAATAGTTCTTGTTTTCAATGTACTGATTCAGCTCTTCCTCCACTTCCTCTTCCAGCCCCGCCTCCTTTAGAAGGCTTCTGTAAAACGCCACCTGACCCAGCTCCACCTGGAACTCCTGAAGGCCAGCCTGTCTCAGGCTGTCAATGACCATGGCAATCATCTCGGCATCCGCATCCTCGGAATCATCCCCAATCAGCTCAGCCCCTGTCTCAGCCCGTTCCTTCAGGCGGCCCTGGTAGCTGCTGTTATTCTTAAAGGTGCGCTCCAGATAGCAGAGCCGAAGAGGCATGTGGTCGTCCATAAAGTATTTGGCCACGCACCGCGCAACCGCCGGCGTCATATCCGGCCTCAGCACCAGTGTATTGTTGTCCCGGTCAAAGAACTTAAACATCTCCCTGTCCGGCACGCTTCCCCTGTCCTTGCTGAAAATATCAAAATATTCAAAACTCGGAGTCTGGATATGCTCATATCCGTACAGGTAAAAGATATCCAGAATCTTGTCCTGTACTGCCAGCTTCTTCCTGCATTCTCCGTTATAACTGTCCTTTACGCCCTCCGGCGTATGAATCAACCGATTATTTCCTGCCATCCTGTTCCCTGCCTTTATATTTTTTCCGCACTTTCATCCCCTGTGCTTTCCTATGGTAAAGTGATAATTCATTAACGTGATTGTTTCATTATAGAGGAAAACCATGCGGCTGTCAATCCTATTTTCGCATGCCCGAACCAGTTTCGGGATTCTATTCTGCTCATAGTACAATATACCTTATTATACTTTTATTTACAGGACTGGTCAATGAAAATGTACCCGCGGGGAGGTATGGAAGATGGGGATGAAAGAAGCGTATAAAAGAAGGTATGAAAATAGGATAAGAAAACAGGATAGCCGTACGGACTAAAAAAGGACCCGCACAGGCAGCATGGAAGGCGCGGCGCTTCACGCGCAGCCTCCTAAGACCTTCTGTCCAGGTCTTTTTGTATTTCTTCCAGATAGTGGACCAGAAAGCCGGCATGGGAACGGACCCGCCAGTTTTTGTCCACCTCGTCGTAGGTAAAGCTTTTACGCCCTCCCTCCTCCATCCGTTTCCAGTATCCCTCTATCTGTTCAAAAGGCAGGTAATATATCTCGTCCAGGCCGGTAAAATAGAGAATGATAAATGCAATTCCGCCCTGTTTCTCAAATTCCCCCATGAATTCGATCTGGTGGGGATGGATATTTTGAAGGGGAAATGTCTTTACCGCGCATTCCTTGGCATCAAAACACACCGGAATCCCCTGCACGGCCCCGATATAGTCCACGGTACTCTTCTGGCCAAAATAGGCCAGGGTGATGTGGCGGCTGGACTTGTCAATTTCAATGGGAGTGATGGGCGTCGGTATCTTCTGTATCAGAGCCAGCTTCTTTTCCCTGTACAAATCGTTGGTATGGTTAATCAAATCTTCAAGGGTAGAGCCCCTTAATCCTCTGGAATTCCAGGTACCCATGTCAGTTCATTCCTTTTATGTATTCTGTATTTGCAGGATAGTGTTTCCCATGTGTCTCTATCCCGTGCATCAGATAAGTATATCAAAATCAAGGATATTTCACAAGCACCGCAATTTCAAAAAAAATATAAAGTAACGGAAAGGATTCCGGAGCCTCAATCGTATTAATAGTGAACGAATCAAAAAAGGAGATTGAAAAACATGAAAATCAGAACTATAATGACAGCAGCAGCCACAGGCATTCTATTAACCGCAGCGGGAAGCAGTCTTGCATGGGGTGCCGGCCGGACCTGTCCCAGAGGATATGCTGGCTGTACGGACTATAAATACTGCAGGAGCCACGAACACGGAGACTGCGAAGGCCGCTGGTCTGAGGACGGGGATTGGATATGCCCGGACGGAAACCATGGACAGACGTCCTCACCAGGCACTTCAGGGTATGGATGCCATGGTGGAAACAGCCCTCATGGCAGACGCGGCTGCGGTTCACATTACAGATAGAAAAACGGTACTGCACCTGGCAGTACCGGACATATGGAGCGGCTATGCGGCAGGAGTTAGATGTAGGAGGCCATGACCATGGCTGATACAAAAAGCCCGGATCTGTCCCATGTGCTGGAATCCGTGATGAAGCTTCCTGATAAATACAGAATCATCGTTTATCTGCATTATTATGAGGGTTACTCAGCCGTGGAGATTGCGGGTATTTTACATAAAAATGTCAATACCATATATACACATCTGTCAAGAGCGAAAGCCGGGCTCAAAAAATGCTGGGAGGTGATGAGGGTGAAACAGAATATATATGATGCGTTTGATGCGGTAAGCTGTGATGAAGCCTTGAAGGGACAGACCCTTGACTATGTGATAAAACACATGCGCCGCAGCAGAAAGCCGGTGCTGCGCAGAATGAAATGGGCGGTATCCCTTGCCTGTCTCCTGCTCTTTGCCACCAGCGTCCTGGGCGGTTACAGCCTGTACTACACGAAAGCAGCCGTCATCAGCATAGACGTGAACCCCGGCATTGAACTGGACATCAACCGCTGGGGAAAGGTGGTGGGCCAGAACACCTACGGGGAAGAAAGCGAGACCGTCCTCCAGACCCTTTCGCTGAAACACCTGGAATATGAGGAGGCACTGGCGCTTCTGCTGGGCAGCGATGCCATGCAGCAGTATCTGAAAAAGACGCCCTTGTCTCCATCACGCTGGAAACAAAAGACAGGGACCTTAAGATGCTCTCAAGCCTTCAGGAGTGCGTGGACACAGCCTTAATGCAGTGCCATGGCGTAAAAGCAGAGTATGCCACCGTGGACAGCCACATGTGTGAGGAAGCCCACCAGCACGGGATGTCCTTAGGAAAGTATTACGCCATACAGGAGCTTCTCACAGCGGACCCCCAGGCCACGCTGGACGAATTCAAGGATAAGACCATGAAAGAGATAAAGGGCCACACGGAACACTGTGAACACCGTCAGCAGAGAATGCAGGGGAAAATGTGGGGAGAATCACCGGAAGGATCTCAGGATGAATCTCAGGATAAGCTACCGGAAACTAGAAATAGTATACCAGATACTCCTTTTTTCGGAAAAGCCCATCCTCTTATACATGGCTTCAGGACACAGATATCTCCATACTGAAAGGCTGCTCCCAGACATAATACGGATGCCAGAGCTGAAATGTAATGGAGTCATCCCCCTCCTCATACGGCAGATTAAATATAAAGCGGCCGCCCAGGTCAGGGTCTGATACGGACTCCTTATCCGGCATTACATCCAGCCACTCATCCTGGTCCGATGTCCCCTTTGTTTTAACCCTGCACAGGACCATTTCCATCTGCCCGCTGCCTTTTGCCGCCTGCGCTCTGAGCTCCAGACGGCAAGACAGGGATTCCCCTGTCCCCTCACCATCACCTGCTCCCATTTCCGGTCCGAATGTCCCCTTCCCGCTCGTGGCTTCCATTGACACGATTTCCAATCCGTGGTCCTTAAACAGGATTTCCCGGTCCGATACACCTTCTTTTCCAGCTTTCTCCCCAGTCAAAGGCAGGATAATCACCCCTGATTCTTCTGAAGATATGATGGTGACGGAAGGCACGGAAAGCTGAAAGCTTCCTCTCTGCAATTCAGCCGGAACGTCAAAGTACCATATACGTCCGTCCGAGCCATTTATCCTGTATTCCACTTCTGGCTCCCGGTTCATCACCATGGGCAGTGATTCTCTTGTCTGCCTGTAAATCTTTTTATCTTCACCCAAAAGGGTGATTTCCTCCTTTTGGCTGCTCAAAGGGTTGATTCTGCCCGGTATCAACTGTTCACTGATGTTTTCGCTGAACGCATAAAGCTCCACTGCCAGCCCCTTTTCTCCTGCCGGTACCGCTCTTGGCACCATCCATCTGTCCTCATGCCGGACAGCCCCTTCCATATCTGAAATCTGCTCGTAGCCTTTGGCCTGAGTCCAGGAAAATTCCAGGTTTTCATCCAGGCCGTCTATCTGGAAATAATATCCGGCCAGCCCTTTCTCCGTGTCAATCTTCTTGGATGTGGTACAGAACTCTGCCAAAATCTCACGGTATCCGGCGTCCCCGGCATCATGGTTTTCGCTGTGCGTTCCCATCCGCTCTGCCGTATACCCCATATCCGGTATTCCCGGTCCAAAACAGCGCATATCAAAGCTCCGGGAACTCGCCTCCATGTCATTCTCCATTCGGTTTTTCCTGTAGTCCAATATACGCAGTTCAGCGACCATCTCATTATTCTGCAGCATTCCACGCACCAATTCCACTGTCACCCCATTCCTGCTGACAGAATATCCGCTTTCATTTTCCAGAACATACACCGGATACGGTGAATGGGCTATGATTCCAAATCCTGGGGCAAACTGATATGCAGGTACAAAGCTGGATGCTTCCTGCGCGTTTTGCCGTCCCTCACCGCACCCGGCACACCCCAGAATAACCAGAAAAATCCCTTCCATGATTCCCGCCTTGACCCCTGCCCTTTCTGCCCATCTCCTTCCCCAACCGAAATGTTTCATAATACTGCCTCCATTCCCCCTGTGCCCAAACGAACTATACTATATTATCCAGTATATTGGACCAAAGAGGGCAAGTCAATGAAGGTTTTGGGATATTAAGGATATCTTCATAAAATCGAAAAACAAGTTATACGGGAAACGGTATGGAAGCTTGACGCATTCATGTAAATGTTTATATTGACATATGTTAACATCAGGAATATACTATATGTTAACACCTGTTAATTTGAGGGGATGTAATATGAATACACATACAAGAGAAAAAAAGCCATATCATTTTGGTAATTTAAAAGAAACGCTCATCGAACAGGGAATTGAGCTAATTCATGAGCGGGGGATTGAAAAATTTTCTTTACGAAAGGTGGCGAAACAAGTAGGTGTATCAGCAACTGCCTGCTACAATCACTTTGGAAATATTGATGAGCTGCTCCGGGGAATGTACTCTTATGTGATCGACAGATTCGCAGCCGCTCTAAAACAGGCAGTTGAAGATAATCCCTGTCATAATGTTACAATTTCTATGGGCGTGGCCTATGTGGAATTTTTTGCAAAGTATCCGCACTATTTTAATTTCTTATTTGACAGTGAATATCTGGGTATTCAAATAAAGGAAACTGAAATCACATGGAACAGCTCCTTTACTCCATTTGAAATTTTTGTAAATGGTGCAAAAAGAGGAATGAGGGAACTAAACATTGATGAAAAAGAGTTAAGAGACGACCTTTTGGTAATGTGGGCAGCCGTACACGGTCTGGCAGCTATGGCTAACATGAAAGGCGTACAGTATGACAATGGTGATTGGGGCGCTCTTACAGAAAGAATACTGCTTAACAAGGTAATACTGTAACATGAGTTGAAAACCAGGAGGAACTTATTATGACGGAATCAGAAGCAATCAGAGCAAGACACGCAGTCAGGAATTATACAACGAAACCACTCTCACCTGCGGTTATTGATGGACTGAAAGAAGAAATTGACCAGTGTAACCGGCTGGGACAGCTGCATATCCAGTTAGTAACGGAAAATGGGGAGGCATTTAAAAGCATGATTCCCCTTTTCGGGAGATTCAAAAAAGTAAAAAACTATATTGCTTTGGCAGCCAAAAAGCAAGACGGTTTTTATGCGGAGTGTGGCTACTATGGAGCGCGTCTCATGGTTAAGGCTCAACAAGCAGGTCTTAACTCGTGTTGGGTCACAAATACATACAATGCGAAAAAATGTCCTGTTTCGTTAGAACCCCATGAGGAGCTGGTTGGTGTCATCGCGATTGGTTATGGCACTACTGACGGTACGCAGCATAAGTCAAAGAGCATGGAAAAATTATGTAAGCCATGCAGTGACAGATGGTTTATAGATGGCATGAATGCGGCTGTTCTTGCTCCAACCGGTCTCAACAAACAGAATTTTTTTATCGAAGCTAGTGGGAATACCGTATCCATCCGCCCAAAGGATAATCGCCCTATGTCCCAAATTGATATTGGCATTGTGAAATACCATTTTGAGGTTGGCGCCGGAAGGGAAAATTTTATTTGGAAATGATTTGAAACTTATATCTGCAGGCTGTCGCAGCCCCTATGTTCTGGGACCACGGCAGCCTTTTGGGAACCTCTTCACCGCCTGCCTGTTCTTTACTTTTTCACTGGAAAGAAAATCTCTGTCTCCCACTCATCCGGCGGAAGCTTGTCAAACTGGTTCTTGCGGTAAATCTCATAAGGCATTCCATTCATATGATAGCCATTGGCGTTAATCCAGGCCACGATGGCGCCGTAGGCATCCGGCAGTCCTGAATAGGGGCCCCTGTGGATAGTCGCCGCACACAGACAGCCCGGCATGATAAAGTCAGCCTTATCCCGCTCCGTGATACCCACTCCCAGTTCGATATCGCTGTAAGCCGGGTCAAATTCCTGGTCGTGATAGACAGCCATGATCACCCCGTTTATGGTCATATGTTCCCTGGCAATTTTTTCGTATATCTTTCCATAGTATGTGCCGAATTCCTCCACTGACATCTTGTGTCTATGGGTAACAAGAACCTGTTCCTCCGCTTCCTTTATCTGAATCTCATAATTGTTCTGATAACTCATAATGTCACCTGTCCTTTCAAATTCTTCCAGATGATACCCCATTTCCCTGATAGTTATGGAAATATACTCCATCTGCCGCTCCAGGCGGAATCTTTGTTTGTACAGCTGCCGCAGCAACTCCCTGCTGTCCGGGATGGTAAGCAGAGCCTGAATTTCCGTAAGGGAAAAACCATACCGTTTCAGCCTTCCAATCAAAAGCATGGTGCCAATCTGAGAGTCCTCGTAGTACCGGTATCCGTTTATCTCATCTGTTCTCTGGGGCTTTAAAAGGCCTATCTTATCATAGTGACGCAGTGTCTTAACGCTCACCCCACATACCTTTGACATCTGTCCTATGGTCAGCATGATTCCGCTCCTCCATTCATTTTCTGTTTGCCTGATTCGAATCTGTTCCAAGTATAAGCTCTGACCTAAGGGCAGAGTCAACAGGTTTTTCTAAAAAACGTCCCAAAGCTCGTCCCTGTCTTTTCCTGGCTCTCACAAACACACGGCCCGGATGATACTGGAAATCAGCACAGCCAATAATACCAGGGCTATCAGGATATAAAGCATCCTGTCATTCTTAAGAAGGCCCCCTGTTTTATCCACTCCGCTCCACTTCACACCTCTGTCACGGCAGAAATTGAGAAATGCATCCATTTCCCCATGGTCCTTAAACACCCACTTGGGAACCGGGATACACTCTATCCCGCGTCCTGCCCCTGTATTCACGAAATAAAATGTGTCCTCAGCTTCAGCCAGACAATTATAATCCTTCCAACCGTACCCTGCAAATTCCAGCCCCCTCTTCATGCAGATTCCATGTTCTCCAATGGAAAGTTCCCACCTTCCAATCCCTTTTGACGGCATCCATCCACTCCTTATTTATTTCATGTAAAATGACTCTGACATCCCATGCTCCCTCATATAGCTCAAAAGAAGCAAGGTCAGAAAAACCGCAGTCAGGGTAGTGTTGTTCAGTATGATACCAATGCACAATCCGCATAACGCTGCCATGATTTCCATTACCCGGAACCATTTATCTCTCTTTACACCGTATAATTTCTTTACCCGAAATCCCACCTGTATTCCCTGAATTCAGGCATGGGACCAAGCCTTCTGGTCCATAAAGAAATAAAAATTAAATAAGCCCTCCGTAACATGCCCATCATCCTCCACTGCCTGCGGATTTTGAAATTGCTCCAGGAAGCGGTCCATAGTTACCCTGTCCGGGAAAATACGTTTAGGAACAGCCAGTATTCCGCCAATTCGCCTTTTGTCATCTGGAATTCCAACTGTATTTCATTATTTTGTCGTTCCATATCTCCCTTCTTCCCTATGTCCTGCCCTTGGTTTTCAATTACTCCTCCATTGTACCATGTAACGAAAAAAAACCCCAGCATTTTCTGCCGGAGCTTTCCATTCATTTATGTTTCATGCTTAATCATTGTCTTACGAAGCCGCATACCGCAAAAGCCAAATAAAGCCGTATAAAACCTACTCCATCTCAGTCCTGAACCGCTCAGCCTGTTCCGCAATCAATTCCTTATCCTCGAAGTAATTGATTTTCATGGCCCTCTTCATCTCAGCCAGGGTCTGGGCTGCCTTCTGCTCTGCCTTGCGGCTGCCCTCCTCCAGGATGCGGTAAACAGCAGGAATGTCCTTGGCGATTTCCCTGCGGCGCTCACGGATGGGCCTCAGTTCATCCTGAAGCACGCTGTTGAGGAACCGCTTCACCTTCACATCACCCAAACCGCCTCTGGTGTAATGAGCTTTCAGCTCATCCAGGTTCTTATAATCCGGCAGATATTTTTCAAAATGCTCATCCCGGCAGAACGCATCCAGATAAATGAACACTGGATTTCCTTCCACCTGTCCCGGATCCTCCACCTTCAGGTGATTCGGATCCGTGAACATGGACATGATTTTCTTCTTTATCTCGTCCTCGGAATCAGACAGGTAAATGCAGTTTCCAAGGGATTTGCTCATCTTAGCCTTGCCGTCTATACCGGGCAGGCGCAGACACGCCTTATTGTCCGGCAGAAGGATGTCCGGCTCCACCAGGGTCTCCCCGTAGACACTGTTGAACTTATGGACGATTTCCCTGGTCTGCTCAATCATGGGCGCCTGGTCCTCTCCTACCGGAACAGTGGTTGCCTTAAAGGCAGTGATGTCCGCTGCCTGGCTGATCGGATATGTGAAGAAGCCCACCGGAATGCTGGCCTCAAAGTTGCGCATCTGAATCTCAGATTTTACGGTAGGATTGCGCTGAAGCCTGGATACGGTCACTAAATCCATATAATAAAACGTCATCTCGCACAGCTCAGGCACCTGTGACTGGATGAACAGAACGGATTTCTCCGGGTCCAATCCGCATGCCAGATAGTCCAGAGCCACCTCTATTATGTTCTGACGCACCTTTTCCGGGTTGTCCGCATTGTCTGTCAACGCCTGGGCATCGGCTATCATAATATAAATCTCATCAAACTCTCCTGAATTCTGCAGCTCCACCCTGCGCTTTAAAGAGCCCACATAATGTCCTACGTGAAGCCGTCCTGTGGGGCGGTCACCGGTCAGTATAATCTTTCCCATCTGATATATCCCTCTCATTTCCTCAGCATCAGGCCATCTTTGGCCGGAAAGCTGTTTTTTACTTGTACAGAACACGCCTGAAAATTCCCTTCTGCCAACCATTCTCCACACGGAGAAAACAGCAGCAAAAAATGGCAATTTCAAACATTATCTAGCATAACCCAAAGATGAATTCCTGTCAAGAATTCCCTGTCCCGGTCCGGGATAATGTCAGAAATAATCATCCCTGTCCCGGTCCGGGATAATCGCCCTGGCTTCCGGAAGGCAGCCCTATCCCCTCACCTTCCATAACCGTGCTGAAAATCACCGGCAGACCGGCGGTAAACTCCTCTCCCCTCAGATGCTCCAGAGGCGCGGGAAGTGTTTCGGGCATGACCAGCCTCCAGGAATGAAGGAGCTGGGACCGGACCGCGTACTTCTTTTTCACTGCATCGTTTAAGCTGCGGCTTCCATACTTATAGTCTCCCACAATCGGATGACCAATGGACGCCAGATGGGCACGAATCTGATGGCTTCTTCCTGTAATCAGGGTCACCTGCAGCAATGTGAATGTTCCGTTGCCGGACAGCGGCAGATATTCGGTCATGATAGGGACGCTGTACTCCACTTCCAGAGGATAAATGCTTACGGTATTCGTGCTCTCATCCTTTTTCAGGAAGCCCGCAATCAGCTGTTTCTCCTTTATCTCACCGGCAACCAGACACTGGTAGTACTTGTGTATGCTTCTGTCCTTAAACACCTCATTCATCACTTGGAGGCCCGCCAGGGATTTTCCGGCCACCACCAGTCCGCTGGTGTTTCTGTCCAGCCGGTTGCAGATAGACGGCTTAAAGGTGCGCAGCTGGGATATGGGAAGCTTTCCTGAATCAATAAGATAATTAAGGATGTATTCATTTAGGGACATGTCGCTGTCCTTTGCCTTCTGTGACAGCATGCCGGATGGTTTATTCACCACCAGGATATGCTGGTCCTCATAGACAATGTCCAGACATTTCCTTCCATTCCAGCTCCTGTGTTCCCGGGATTCCACACCTTTTTCCCGGACTGCTCTCTCCGTTTCTCCGGCGGATGGGCCTGCACTCCCGCTGTCTCCGGTCCTGCCGGCATACCTTCTGATGTCCGGTACAGAAAACTTTTCTATGGTCTCATCCGAGAGGAACAGCTTTACCTGATCTCCCTCCTCCAGACGTTCGGAACCATCACATCTCTTTCCATTCAGAGTTATGTTCTTTTTGCGCATCATTTTATAGAGAAAACCCTTGCCGGCCTGGTTCAGATATTTTGTAAGAAGCTTATCCAGCCGCTGTCCGGCTTCATTCCGGGTAATTATCAGTGTCTGCATATGGCGGCACTCCTTCGTAGGTAATTATTCATTCATGAAGCTCATGACTGCCAGCAGCATGCGGTGGGGAAGCACCTTGCACAGCAGCCGGAAGACTTTCATGGTAATGCCGTAGACTGATATCTCTCTGCCCGCAATGCTGTCCCGGATGGCCTTTTGAACCACACGCTTTGGATTTGCCATGACTAACCTCTTATAGAGAGGAATCACACCTGTGGACTCGGCAATGTCAAAGAACTCCGTATTTACCGGTCCCGGACACACAGCCGTCACATAGATTCTCCGGCTTCTCAGCTCCTGATTCAGGGCTCTGCTGTAGCTGAGGACAAAGGATTTTGTGGCCGCATAGATGGCAAATCCGGGCTGGGGCAGGAACGCTGCGGAAGATGCATACTGGATAATCCGGCTGTTGCATTCCATATAGGGCAGCACCATGCGGGTTACGGCGCACAGAGCCTCACAGTTTAAAACCACCATGTCCGTCTCGCTCTTTAAGCCCAGTTCCTCCACCCGCCCAATCTTACCAAAGCCTGCTGCATTGACCAGAAACTTTACCTGAGGTTTCACGGTGACAAGGGCCTGTGACAGCACATCCCTGTCACGTTCCCTTGTCAGGTCCAGCGCGAATTTGCGCAAGGGTACCCCCGCCTGGCGGTCCAGTTCGTCCAGACGCTCTCTTCTCCTGGCTATAATCCAAATCTCATCAAAGCCCTTAAAATGTTCCCACAGCTGGATGATGGTTTCCCTGCCCATACCGGAGGACGCTCCGGTCACTACAGCAATCTTCATACCTGTCACGTTCCTTTCTTTTTGTGGATGTTGCGTATGGTCTTCTTAGGCTTCTGGCCGCGGCTTCCCTGGCCGGCCGCCTTATATCCGGTTCCCTTTGCCTTTCCTGCCGCCGGGACCGTCCCGCCGCCCCTGTATCCGTCCCTTGGGCGAATCAGGCATTTTCTGTCATATCCGATTAGATCCGTGCGCCCCGCAATCTTCAGGGCTTCCGCCACCAAATCATAATTCCTGGGATTCCTGTACTGAATCAGGGCCCTCTGCATGGCCTTCTCATGGGGATTGACCGGCACATAGACCCGCTCCATGGTCCGGCAGTCATATCCCGTGTAATACATACAGGTGGAAACAGTGGAGGGGGTGGGGTAAAAGTCCTGTACCTGTTCCGGCATATATCCCAAATCCCTGAGATACTCAGCCAGCTCCACCGCCTCCTTCATGGAAGAACCGGGATGGGAGGACATGAGATAGGGCACCAGATACTGCTCCTTGCCCAGTCTCTGGTTCATCTCCTTATACTCCTTCACAAACTGGCGGTAAACGCTGTTTTTGGGCTTTCCCATACGGCTCAGCACCTTATCCGCCACATGCTCCGGCGCCACCTTAAGCTGACCGCTGACATGGAACTCACACAGTTCCCTTAAGAATTTCCGGTTGGAATCCGCCAGCACATAGTCAAACCGGATACCGGAACGGATGAACACCTTCTTTACCTTTGGAAGAGCCCTCAGCTTTCTCAGCAGGGCAATGTAATCGCTGTGGTCCGCCCGCAGATTCTTACAAGGTTCAGGAAAAAGACACTGGCGGCCCGGACACGCGCCGCTTGTCAGCTGCTTTTCACAGGCAGGGAAACGGAAATCCGCGGTGGGTCCGCCCACATCATGGATATAACCCTTGAAATCCGGCTCCTCTGTCAGAAGCTTTGCCTCCTCCACCAGGGATTCGTGGCTTCTGGCCTGGATGATGCGTCCCTGGTGGAAGGTCAGGGCGCAGAAGCTGCATGCGCCGAAGCATCCCCGGTTGCTGATCAGGCTGAACTTGATTTCTCTTATGGCGGGCACGCCTCCAAACTCCTCATAGGACGGATGGTAGTTCCTCATGTAAGGAAGATCATATACCGCATCCATCTCCTCCTGTCTCAGGGGCTTGGAGGGAGGATTTTGCACCACAAAAAGCTGATTCCCATAGGGCTCCACCAGACGCTTCCCGGAAAATGGGTCCGTATTGCTGTATTGGACATAAAAGCTTCTGGCATACTCCCTTTTGTCCTTTAAAAGCTCCTCATAATCAGGAAGCATTTTATAATCATAAACAGATTCCAGGCTTTTTGTCTTATATACCGTCCCGTCAATAAAGGTAATGTCCTTCACATCCAGCCCGCTGTCCAGAGCATCGGCAATCTCCACAACGGACCGCTCTCCCATGCCATAGGATATCAGGTCCGCCTGGGAATCAAGCAGCACGGAGCGCTTCAGCTTATCCGACCAATAGTCATAATGGGCAAGGCGGCGAAGGCTGGCCTCGATTCCGCCTATGATGACAGGCACATCCTTATACGCGGACCGTATCAGGTTGCAGTACACCGTCACGGCATAGTCAGGCCGTTTTCCCATGACGCCGCCCGGTGTATAGGAGTCCTCCTTCCGGCGCTTCCTGGACACGGAATAATGGTTCACCATGGAATCCATGTTTCCCGCCGATACCAGAAACCCCAGTCTGGGCCTTCCCAGCACTTCAATGCTCCTTTTATCCTTCCAGTCCGGCTGGGCAATGATTCCCACCTTATATCCATGGGCCTCCAGCAGCCGGGATATAATGGCTGTGCCAAAGGAAGGATGGTCCACATAGGCGTCCCCGGACACATACACAAAGTCGCACTGCTTCCATCCCCTGATGCTCATATCATTCCGGTTCATAGGTAAATAATCGTTTTTCATCCTGCCGCTCCATCCAATAATTCGTAATAATCCCTGATATAGTAATCTGCCAGCTTTTCCTTTTCTTCCTTCATCTCCAGTGAAAATGCATCCTCCACAGCAAAGACAGTCATGCCCGCATTCTTTCCGGCCTGGATGCCGGCAGGCACATCCTCGAACACCACACAGTCCTCCGGCGCCACCTGAAGGCGCTCCGCCACATTCAGGTATATATCCGGGGCAGGCTTGCCGGCGGCTACCTCACAGGCCGTTGCCACCACCTTAAAGTACCTGCGGATATCCAGGGAATCCAGAACCGCATCCACCATGGCCCTTCCGTTGCTGGTGGCAATACCGGCCACCAGTCCCTTCCCTGAGATAAATTCCAGGAAAGCCCCTGCTCCCGGCTTTAGGGGTACTTCCTTTCTGTACTTCTCTATGGACATCTGAATCCAGGCATTCTTTATCTCATCCAGTGTCTCCTTTAACTGGAACCGTTCCTTAAAATATACCGCAGTCTCAGAGAAACTCATGCCCTCGATTTCCTTCTGCAGGTCATCCGGGCAGGTAAGGCCAAACCTGGCCAGGTATTCTATGTCAATGGCCTTCCACATCCACATGGAATCCACCAGGGTGCCGTCCAAATCAAATATAACTGCTTTTTTCCTGTTTAACTTCATCTTTCCCTATTTTCCTCTGTCTATAAACATGTTGACAAGTTTTCTGTGACTCTTATATAGTTATACACGGTTTCTGCGGTTCCCGCAATCCTTTATGGAATACTCCTCCTCAGGTGTCAGGGGGCGGTATTCCCCTGGTTTCAGTTCCGGATCCAGCATAAGGGGACCCATGGATATCCGTTTCAGATACTCCACCCTGCACCCCAGGGCCTCAAACATCCGCTTAATCTGGTGGAACTTCCCCTCCCTTATGGTGACCAGCACTTCCTGCCATTCTTTCTCCCTCCCTGCCGCTTCCTGTATCTTAAGCTCTGCCGGAAGCGTCATGGTGCCGTCCTCCAGTTTGATTCCTTCCTCAAATCGCCTTACGGCATCCTCCGGCAGCCCGCCTGACACATGGGCCAGATATACCTTATACACATGCTTTTTAGGCGACAGCAGATTATGGGCCAAACCCCCGTCATTGGTGATGAGAAGGAGCCCCTCCGTGTCAATATCCAGCCTGCCCACCGGAAACAGGTCTTTTCTCAAGGCTTCCCTGATAAGCCCCACCACCGTAGGGTATTTCCTGTCCTCGGTGGCGGACACCACGCCCTGGGGCTTATTGAGCATATAATACTCCATTCTGGCGTAAGCCACCTGGCTCCTGTCCACTTCTATCAGGTCCGATTCCGGGTTCACCTTCCGGTCCGCGTCCTTTACCGCCTCTGCGTTTACCCGGCCCCGTCCCTTCTTCACCATATCCTTTACCTGGATACGGGTTCCGTATCCCATCTCAGCAAGAAACCGGTCAAGACGCATCGGTCCGTTTTTCCTGCCCTTATCAGCCATCGTTTTGTTCCCTCCCACTGCTTGTTTTACTGCTGCCATCTCCAGGCCGGATTGCTACTGCCATCTCCAGCCTGGGTAGTACTTATTTTTCAGGCTCATTCCCGTACCTTTGGCCCAGCCAAGAGGAAATCCCTCCATGGCTGCCAGACACCATCCTCTGACCGGCCCCTCGTCTACTTCCAGGGAAACAGTCTCTCCCTTTAGGTAGCGGAGAACCCGGCTGTCACCGGCAGGGAAGCTGACTGTATTTGGAAATTGCCCGGCTTTCATGGACATGGCCAGGGCCTGGGACGGCTCAAACCGTCCCTTTTTAAGCTCGCCCAAAAGCAGTCCCGTGCGCAGAAATCTCAGGGGCAGGTTCCATGCAAGTCCCTCCGGCAGATAGTAGACGTTGCCCTGGTGTATGACAATCCTCCCATAGTCCCATTCCACGCCGCTCTGCCCTAAAAATACATCCAGCTCCTTTTCCTTCTCCACGGCCCGGGCCCGCTTCCTGACTGTTCCGGGGTCTATGGGCGGCAGTATCCCCTTGTCCGTGGACCGGAAAATCCCCTTGTCCGCAGTTCCTCTCACCCCGCCGTGCTCAGTCCGGGCCTCCCCATCATCCCCGCCCTTTTTTCGCATCAGGGCCAGAAAATGCCCTTCTCCTCTTAGGCGGTGCGGAAAGAGCCGCATGCAGCCGGAAAGCCCGAATCCGCCGCAGGCTCCCGGCACTTTATCCAGGTCCAGACAGCATAATTCCATCTGGGGAAATTCCTCCAGTATATAGGAGACGTTCCCCTCATCCTCCTCCACGGAAAACGTACAGGTGGAATACATCATATATCCCCCCGGTTTAAGCATGGCTGCCGCCTGGGACAGTATCTGCCGCTGGATGGGCACATAGTATTCCGGCCCCTTTTCCTTCCAATCCTTCACCATATCCTCATCGCGGCGGAACATACCTTCCCCGGAACAGGGGGCATCCACCAGTATCTTATCAAAGTATTCCGGCCACACGCAGGCCAGCTTTTCAGGCGCTTCACTGGTGACGCAGATATTGGCCGCGCCGGCCAGCTCCAGGTTTTTGAGAAGGGCCCTGGCCCTGGAATAGCTGATGTCGTTGGACACAAGCATTCCGCGGCCTTTAAGCTTTGAAGCCAGCTCCGTGCTCTTGCCTCCTGGGGCAGCGCAAAGGTCCAGCACCCTGTCTCCGGGAACCACGGGCAGCATGGCTGCCGGAGTCATGGCGCTGGGTTCCTGGAGGTAATAGAGTCCCGCGTAATAAGCCGGATGCTTGGAGGGCCTTAAGGCCTCTCCCTCCAGCGACCCGTCGTAATAAAAACCATTGTCAGTCCACGGCACCGGCTCCAGGTCCCACGGCACCAGCTTTGCCAGATCCCGCGGATCTATCTTCCATGTGTTCACCCTGAGACCGGGCTTCCACTCCTCTTTGAAGCTTTTAAGGTACTGCCCGTATTCCTCCCCCAGAAGCTTCTGCATTTTCAGCAGAAAGTCCTCCGGAAGCCGTCTCACATCCGTCATATCATCCGTCCTCATTTCTTTATGACAGTACAGGACCGAACTGCCACAATCGTTTTTATCATATCACATCCGCCGTGATTGTGCCACCACGGGTTTCTTCCCGGGAAATCCTGGAGATTTTATAAAAGTAATAGGGCACAATGGGGATCAGGGCCGCCAGCCAGGCCGCAACACCAGAATCATCACAGCGCTCCAGACCAGAATCATGAGCTGGATGGACTTGACTCCCTGATGGACCCGGTCCATGCGGCCCGCGCCTCGGTTCTGCCCCACATAGGTCGCTGCCGCAGCCCCGAAGGTCACAAAAACAGTGGACACAATGTTTTGAATCTTACCCGCTGCCGAGAAACCGGCAATGTACACGGACCCAAAGGCATTGACGGCCCCCTGTACGATGATAGTGCCTATGGCTGTTATGGAAAACTGAAGGCCCATGGGAATCCCGATGGACAGCAGCCAGTCCATTGTAGGCAGCCGTCGCAAAAAGCCCTGCGTAAATGACTGCCATATAGCCGGCTGTGTCATGTATGATTCCATCCGGTGCATTTATATTCTATCTTTCCAAAAATAGCAGGCATCATTATAATACAAAATCACGGAATATTCCAGTTGTTTTTTATCCGCTTAATGGTATACTGGAAAAATCAGACTTGGATGGACATTTGCAAGGCATTTTTACATGATTGGCAGGGAGGCGCTTTATATGAATGGAAAAAAACTTCGCTACGGGTTGGTATTTTTTGTTTTAACCACACTTATATATATGCTCATGGAGCTTCGTTACGGCCTTCCCATCCGGGCGCTGCGCCCAAAGCATTATGCCGCCGCCGCTGTACTCGCCGTATACTCCTGCCTGATTCACAGCAGGCGGGCCGGGGCTTCCTCCGGTTATGCAGGGGAGCTGTTCTTAGGATACCAGAATAAGCCCGGACGCATTGTATATATGGACTATCTGAGGGTACTGGCTGCCCTTCTGGTCATCCTCGTTCATGTATTGGAACCGGCTTACGCCCTGCTCCCTCCCCATACCTTTACCAGAAATGTGATGGCGGCCTCGGCTGGTCTTGGCTTAAGCTGCAACCTGCTGTTCATGATGCTCAGCGGGGCGCTTCTGCTGGGAGGAAAGGAGGAATCCGTCCTTGAATTTTATTCCAGGCGCTTTGTCAGAGTGCTGATACCCTGTTTTGCCTATTACCTGTTTTACTTCTTTTATGTGGAAGGCATTTCCGCCCTCAGTCCCGGAAACTGGGGAAGCCTGCTTCAAAGCTTCCTGTCCAATGACAGCGGCCAGACACCCCATTTATGGCTGGTGTATATAATTCTGATGTTTTACGTTGCAGCCCCCTTTTTCCGAATCATGTTAAAACACATGACAGAACCCATGCTGGAGGCGCTGACCGCAGTTATTATTATCCTGCATTTCATCTACACCTATGGCCCCCTGGTTCGTGTAGAGTTTGCGGCCTCAGCCTTCCTGGCATCATGGGATTCCATTTTCCTGCTGGGATATTACTGCACCACCCAGTCTGCCATGAAACATTACCGGCTGTTCATGACAGCAGGCCTGCTGTCAGGGCTGGCAATAGCGGCTGCCATCATGGCCTCGGAGAGCCTGGGCCCATTGGTTTACAACAACGCGCCTCCCCAGATGCTCTTTACCTGCGCCGTGTTTCTCTTCTTCCGAAAGCATGGGGACTCTCTGTTTGCAAGGATTCCCACCCTGCTTTCCGCCATAGGCAGGTACAGCTTCTCCATTCTCCTGGTTCACTGGCTGGTGCTGCACCGGATCGTGGATGACGTGTTTGGCATTAATGGATTGTCCTTTGGGATTGCAGGCGGCATACCGGCATCCTTTCTGCTTACCCTGATCATCAGCCTGGCCCTCGCCTTCCTGTACGACAATACGGTAGTCCTGTGTATGGACAGGGCCTGTGAGATTCTTTTTGGTGCTTTGGGGCGTGTGAGGAAGCGGCCCTAATATGTAAACACCAACCGTCTCTTTTCCAGCCACTTGAGAATCCAGTAAGGATTCACGCTCATCTCCTCATTGTGGTCCGTCTTAATATAGATTCCCACATGGAGATGTACATCAAAATTCCCTCTGGTCCCCTCTGTCTTTCCGTATCCTGTATCCCCCATATATCCGATGAGTTCCCCGGCCTTAACCCTGTCCCCCTCCTTCAAATCCCCGGCATAGTCATAGAGATGCGCATAGTACAGATAGGCTCCCCCGGGAGCCCGCACGCCTATGCGCCATCCCCCCATCTCCAGCCATCCGATTTTTTCGATGACTCCGTCCGTCATGCTGACAACAGGATAATATCCGGGCGGCATTTTTGCTCCCATGATATCGCAGCCTTCATGACGGCGTTTTGGACTGTTTTGCCGGCCGCTGTCTTCCTGGCCGTTGTCCGTTTGACCTCCGCCCTCCTGGCCGCTTTCTGCCTGACCATCTCCCCGTCCGCCGCCATCACCGCCGCCGCTTACATACCCCCGCCCATCCATCCAGCCGTCCTCAAACACCACCTCCGGCGTGTCCTTATTCCGGCTTTTGGGTATTGGAAAATACTTTAAATCCCCCAGGACGGTCTCATATGCGTGTTTCAGCTTTCTGTAATCCGCTGGCCTGGCGGCAGCCAGCAGCCTGTTGTTATATCTGGTGTCCTTGAGACCTGTAAGGTCATAATCGTGTTCCACCATCAGGGTAGTGACCATATCCGTATCCAGGCTGTCAAGCCCTGCCACGGCATCCCCCAGACGCATGGCCCTGAAATCATTACTCTCCCAGGAATACGGCCCCAGCTGGTAATAATCCGGATTCGTAATCAGATAATTGGTAATGGAACACTGGAATACCGCCAGCAGCAAAATAAGAATCAAAGGCATAGCCCGCCACCCTTTACAATATATTTGTATAAACCATTGTATTCAGGTGCGTATGAAAAAATCCATAGGAGGCATTCTGTCTGTCCTCTGTCTGCTCATGCTGCTGTTCAACCCCGGACTTGCACTGGAAGGTGCCAGGCAGGGTCTTGTACTTTGGGGAAATGTAGTTCTTCCAACCCTCCTTCCCTTCATGATATGCTCCGGCGTCATCGTGGCCATGGATGCCATCCGCATCCTTACAGGCCCTTTTAAACCCATCCTCTCTGGTATCCTGTCCCTGTCAGATCAGGGCAGCTTCTGCCTCATGAGCGGGCTTTTATGCGGTTATCCCATGGGTGCCAAGACCACCAGCGACTTTTTGGACCAGGGAAGGCTCTCTGTCCGGGAGGGCAAATACCTGCTGGCCATCAGCAATCATCCCAGTCCCATGTTTGTGCTGGGATATGTAATGGCCCAGATTGCCCTGATTCCCTCCATGATACCTCCCTGCCCGCTGTGGGCTGTCCTGGCGGCCCTGTATCTGCCCATACTTCCCATCTCCATGTTAGCCAGATACTGCTATCATTACAAAAGACAGCCTCTTGAGGAAACATACCCGGTAACAGCACAGTCCGAACCGGGGACACCGGCCTGCTCAGAACCGGAGACGACAGCCTGCTTTTCCTTTGACACCCACATGATGAGCTGCTTTGAAACCATGGTGAAAATAGGAGGCTATATTATACTGTTCTCCATCCTGGCCCTGTATCTGACCGTGTTTCCCTTTCAGATGCCTCCCCTGCTCCGCCCGGCCCTGCTGGGAAGCGTGGAAATCACCACCGGCATCCAGATTATCGCATCCTCTGTGCCCGGAAAGATGGGAGCCCTCCTTATCATTGGTTCCGCTGCCTTCGGCGGATTCTCCGGCATATTTCAGACAAAAAGCGTATTAAAAAATGCCGGATTGTCCATCCGGCATTATATGCTGTGGAAAATTCTCCACAGCGCGCTGTCCTGTCTCATATTTTATGTATCCCTGTACCGGTAACCTACGCCTTCTGCTGGCCGTCATCCATCTCCTGAGAAGCCTGGCCCTCGCCCTCCTCCGGCCTCACAATGCCGCCTGACAGTTCGTTCCGGTTGGAGGAAACAATGTCATAGCTGGACTGCATGGAAGTCATGAAGGCGTCGAAACGTCCCTTTGCGCCTTCCATGGTATGGTTGATGATGGTCTGGAGGCTGCGCAGCATGTCGTCCGTATACTGGATGGAACTCTGGCGGATTCCATTGGCATCGTTCACGGCAGAGTCCACGATAGCCTGGGCCTGTATGCCGGCTTGCTCCACCACTTCATTGGCATGGGCATATGCGCGCTGCATAATTTCATGCTCATTAATCATCTCCGAAGTCTGTTCGCTGGCCTGGGCCACCATGGAATCAGCCTGCTTCTTGGCATCATCCAGCATGGCGTCTGCCTGGGCCTGGGCTTCATTTAAAATGGTCTCCTGCTGACTGATGATTTTCTGATATTTCTTGATTTCATCCGGTATCCTGAGTCGCAGCTCTACCAGCAACTCCTCCAGCTCTTCCTTATTAACAATAATCTTGCTGTTGGATAATGCCTGGAATTTACAACTGTCTATATATTCCTCGATTTCACTGATTAACTGCTCTATCCTACTCATCATGTCAACCGTCTCCTCTCCTCCAGCTTCTCTCTTACCCTGGCTGCAATGACCGGATGGAGGAACTCACTGATATCCCCCTCGTACTCCGCAATCTCTTTCACGATGCTGGAACTCAAATATGAATATTTTAAATTAGTAGTCAAAAATATAGTATCAATCTCCGGCGCAATGACCCTGTTGGTCTGCGCCATCTGAAGCTCGTATTCAAAATCCGTAATGGCCCGCAGTCCCCTGACAACGATATCCGCATGGCTCCCGCGCACAAAGTCAATGAGCAGACCTTCAAAAGACTGAATCTCCACATTTGGCAGGGACGCAGTCACTTCCTTTAACATATTAACACGTTCCTGGGCAGAAAACAACGGGCATTTTGCCTTATTGTTAAGGACCCCGATGATTAATTTATCCACCATCTTTGCTGTGCGCTCTATGATGTCATAATGGCCTAATGTAACTGGGTCAAAGCTTCCCGGATATACTGCTGTCCTCATCTACTCTCCTCTGCCAACGAACACATGCTTGTTGGTCTTGTACTCTTTGCTTTTTATCATATGCCAGCCGGATTCTTCCAGCCATCCAAAATCAGTTTCCCTGGACGCCTCAATTACAATCAGGGTATCCTCCGTAACCATGGGGGAGCGGCTCAGGTAATCCAGAACCAGCCGTTCATACTCGTGATGATAGGGCGGATCCATGAAAACAATATCGAACCTGTAATTCTTGCCCTCCAGGCGTTTCAGTCCGGTTATCACATCGCAGCCCATCACCATGGCCCTGCCCTCCAGCTTTGTCCTCGCCAGGTTCTCGCGGATACACTCCAATGCCCTTGGATTGTTCTCAATCATCACGGCCAAACCGGCTCCCCGGCTCAGCGCTTCAATCCCGATGGCTCCGCTGCCGGAAAAAAGATCCAGAAACATGCAGTCCGGCAAATCCGGCTGAAGCATATTAAACAGCGTCTCCTTAATTCTATCAGTGGTGGGCCTGGTATCCAGCCCATCCAGTGTCTTTAAAAGCAGCCTTTTGGCGCTGCCTGCGATTACTCTCATTCATTACTCCCGCTTCCATACGCTGCACATTTACAGCAATTTTCATACCAAACAAGTATAATATGAAAATTCCAGATATACAAGGGTTTTTTTAGGATTTTTGCAACATTTCCCTCATTATTTGGAAGTGGGAAGTCCCTGGGCAATCCGTCCGGTAAATTCAGCAATGTTCATGGTCTGCATGTATACCTTGCCAGGACCTGTCAGTTTTGTGAGGAACAGCCCTTCACCCCCGAACAGGATATTCTTCACGCCTTTCATTGTCTCGATTTCGTAGGATACGCTGGGTTCAAAGGCGAATACATTTCCCGTATCCACCTTAATCACTTCTCCTGGTGCAAGAACCCTCTCCACCACATCTCCGTCCACCTCCAGGAATGCCATGCCGCTTCCCTGTATCTGCTGAAGGATGAAGCCTTCTCCGCCAAAGAAGCCGGCCGTAAACTTCTTAGTCAGTACGGTGTTGATTTCGACCGTTGTCTGTGCGCACAGGAATGCTCCCTTCTGGCAAATCAGGCTGGTCTTTGCCGTATCTATTGCCAATATCTTCCCCGGCACAGTGGATGCAAACGCAATAACGCTGTCCGGTCTGGACGCCGTATAGGTAGCCATGAACAGGGATTCGCCGGAAAACATCCTTCCCAGTCCCTTCATAAGCCCTCCTTTCACATTGGAGTCCAATGTAAAACCGTCGCTCATCCAGGCCATTCCTCCGGACTGCGTATACATAGCTTCTCCCGCCTGCAGCCTAACTTCAACGGCCGGCAGTATATCTCCCAACATTCTGTAATCCATGTAGTGTTTCCTCCTTAGATAATTTCACTTATGTACCAGTATATCATATGTACAAGCAAAATCCTTTAAAATACTCTTAATATTTATGACTGAAAATTCCCGGACACAACAAAAATACGTCCCCGGCCGCATCCGTCTGGTAGCCGGTCAGCATGCAGCCCTCAGCATCGAATAGGTACCAGCCGCATGTGCCGTCTGCGGCCTTTCGGAGCCAGTACCAGCCATTGGCCGCATAGCTGCCATCCGCAAACTGGCACCACCAGCGTTGCCCGTCCGCCGCCAGCTGGAAGCCCTGGGTGTATGCTGCCGGGACCGGGGTATAATCGATGTCGCAGAGCTTCAATGCCTTCTGCCAGAGAGCCGCCAGCAGGCGGCTCTTTAAAGCATCATTTAGTCGATTAATATCTGTCCAGCTTTCCATTTCCCTCTCATCCTCCATAGCCTCAATCCGCCTCTTAATGGATTCCTTCGTGTGGTACTGTTCAGTGTTGCCGTACATAGGCGGATATCCGTTCCTCAGAACGGAAGCCAGACTTGCGTCCATCAGCAGCCGCACGAAGAGGTTCTTCCTATAATCCATACACTCCTTCCGCCAGGTCTCGAATAAGCCGTGGGGGCCTACGGCCTGTACGGTCTTTGCCTGCGCATTGTCCCCATCAAACACGGTGTCCTTGACGTAGGGAAAGAACTGCTTCCCTGTCCATGCCTGATTCTTTATGAAACCCGGAATATTTTTTGTCTCCTCCCGTTCTTCTTTCCCCTCAATTGGTCCGCCATGCTCTGTATGGACTCAATTTTGTCATTTCCACCCGTTTTTATGGCTTGTCACACGTTCAGCTCTTTTTGCATATGATATATTACACTAAAAGAAAGGAGCAAACAAAAATGAATGAAACGAATGCTTGCAGCATGCAGCATGTGCACGAAATCTTGGGAAGCACCCTCATAGCCGAACGCTGTGATGACCCTCATAATCACCGTTTTGCAACTGTATCCGGTGAGGCAATACCCTATATGGGAAGCCATGTTCACAGGGTAACATTTCTTACTGATTCTTACGACGGGCATTTTCACGAATTTAGCGGGACATCTTCTCCTGCTATACCTGTGGGCGATGGAAGGCATATTCACTTTGCGAAGGCCCGCACGACTTTTCAGGATGGACATACCCACGAATTCAGAGTGTCCTCTTTGATTAACAATCCTATTGATAGATGTTAAAGGAGGTAACCCAATGCGTGATAATTTTGAACAATTTATTCAATGCCAACGCCGTAGACCTAGTTGTCCACCTTGTCCCCCCTGTCCTCCATGCCGCCGTGACCACGATAGGCGTGATGACTACAGGGACAGACGTGACCGCAACATCTTTTGGCCCTGGAGATAATATGTAAGGAGCTGCTTCGGCAGCTCCTTACAGTCTTTCTGTTCTCTTTAGATAATTGCGAAACTCCGCAAGCCGCATAAAACCTACTATTTTCAACTATTTTAGTTCCAAAACCTGCCCTTCTAGTAACCTGATTTTTTTTAATACTCTTAATATTTTTGTTAAAAATCAACGGATTTGCGTTGTTTCACCGTATGCTGCCGCCTTTACTGTGCTGCTGTCTCCACTGTACTTATGCGCCCTGGCTTTTTCATGACCTCTCGCATCCGGCAGAAGAAGGTTAAATCACGCCTGATAAAAAGCCAGCGCTTCTCTTCCAAACCACAAACCGGAATCATCGTATTCATGGACCAATACAGCCCATTTTCTATTTGGTTCACTCTGCACACACAGATAACCATGAAGTCTTAAATGGTCAAAGGACACGATTTCCCGTTCCTCATACCGTGCTTTCAGTATTTTTACTGTTTCTTTCGGCATTTCTTTCCCTCTCCAGTCCTTTTTTCTGCCTTCTCTGTGCCGGGCGCTGGTTTTAACGGGGCTGATTTATACGCTGACGCATCCAGGGCAATATGAAAAAAATATTTTCTGCCAGCAGTCCGGCTATTCCTGCGGCAGTTCCAGCCGCCGTAGCTGTCATAGTTTTCTTCATCCAACGATGCCTCCTTAAAAATAAATATTAGCTTCTACTATACTATTTCAAACAATTTCAAATGTCTATAATAACAAAAAAGGCCATTTCCTGTTTTAACCAAAATACGAAGAACCTTCTAGTTTATAATTTTTGAATCATCACATAATAGGATTGTAACACAAAACAAGCCATGAACCACTAAACAATTTCATGGCAAATATAATACAAGGAGGCGTTTTATTATGTCTAACAATTCTAACAGAACAAATGTACCTGAAGCAAAGGAAGCAATGGACAGATTTAAGATGGAGGTTGCTAACGAGATTGGTGTACCGTTAACCAACGGTTACAATGGTAACCTGACTTCTGCACAGAATGGTTCCGTAGGTGGCTATATGGTTAAGAAGATGATTGAAGCCCAGGAGCGTCAGATGGCAGGTAAATAAATCCTCCCTTTCTGAAGGATTTCTGAAGCAAGATTGTAACATTGCTGGAGACAGCAGAAAATCCCCAGACTATGTGTTAAACACAGTCTGGGGATTTTATCATACCTATTTTGTCATGCATATATAATTTGCGCATATGCAGACTAATCCACATATACAACTTTACCTGTACGGGCCTTATCCGCCTTAGTGTCTGCCGCGTATCCAAGAGCCGCCATACCATATACCACATGGCCAGAAGGCACTCCAAAGGATGTCAGTATCTGACGGATGGCCGGCTCATCGCAGATTCCCTGGAGCTGGTTAATCCACACAGAACCAATTCCAAGGGAATGGGCGGCAAGGAAAATGTTTTCCATGGCACACGCATCGTCCTCCCTGCCGAAGCGGCTCTCCTTTTCATTGGATGGAATAACCAGGACCCGGGGCTGGTACATATCATATCCCTGACGGTCCAGCGTCTTTTCAATGGCCGCTGCCAGCATCTGGATTTTCTCCCTGTTTCTCACAACCGTAAACTGCCATGTCTGGAATCCCATTCCGCTGGGCGCATGAAGGGCTGCCTGTACAATCAGCTCCATCTCATCCTCAGGAATGGGCTTGTCTGAAAACTTTCTGGTACTTCTCCTGGTCAAAATCGTATTCAATGTCTCATTCATGGTAAAACACTCCTTTCTGTTCTTATACAGCAATTCTTAATATGACTGCTCATATAAAATCCCCTACAGGTTCAGCTTTTCATAATTGGTTCCCAGATACTCCTCCACCTTCCGCTTCAACTCCCTGTGCTCATCCTTTTCCAGCCCGGGATCCGCATCCAGAAGCCGGTTCACTTCCTCAGAAACCTTTTTTAAAATATTGGCATCTGTAAATATATCTGCCAGCTTAAATTCCATGTCCCCACTCTGACGCAGGCCGAAGATATCCCCTGGTCCCCGCAGCTTCAAATCCTCTGAGGCGATATAAAACCCGTCATTGGAACGGTTTAGTATATCCAGGCGTTCTCCTGCCCCTTCATCCCGGGAACAGTTGACCATAATGCAGTAGGACTGGTCCTTTCCCCTTCCTACCCGTCCGCGGAGCTGATGGAGCTGGGCCAGGCCGAACCGCTCCGCATTTTCAATCATCATCACCGTGGCATTTGGCACATTGACTCCCACCTCAATGACAGTGGTGGATACCAGTACATGAATTTCCCCCGCCGCAAAGCGCTCCATAAGGGCATTTTTCTCCTTGCCCTTCATCTTGCCGTGGAGATATTCCACTATAACGGACGGCGGCAGCGCTTTCTTCAGGGCCTTGGTGTAATCCAGCACATTCTCAGCCTCAATCATCTCGCTCTCCTCCACCATGGGACAGATAACGTAAGCCTGATGGCCCTCCGCCACCTGGCGCTCAATGAATGTATATGCCTTTGGACGATAGCCAGGATCCACCACACAGTTTTTTATGGTCTGGCGTCCCGCAGGCAGTTCATCTATGACGGATATATCCAAATCTCCGTACAGGATGATGGCCAGTGTACGCGGAATGGGCGTGGCGCTCATTACCAGCACATGGGGTTCCTGTCCCTTGCTGCTGAGAAGCTCCCTCTGTCCCACACCAAAACGGTGCTGCTCGTCGGTGATAACCAGGGCAAGGTTGTCGTACACCACCTTTTCCTGAATCAGGGCATGTGTGCCGATTATAATGTCCGCCTCGTGGCTGGCAATCTTTGCATATGCCAGACGCTTTTCCTTGGCCGTCATGGAGCCGGTGACCAGTACGGGAACCTTTTCAATTCCCTGCTTTTCAAAAAGGCTGGTTATGGACTCAAAGTGCTGTCTGGCCAGCACCTCCGTGGGTACCATAAGCGCGCCCTGGTATCCATTATATGCAGCCTGCAGCAGGGCCAGAATAGCAATGATGGTCTTGCCGGATCCCACGTCACCCTGAATCAGGCGGTTCATCACCAGGCCGCTTCCCATATCGTCATATACTTCCCTCAGAGCCCTTTCCTGCGCCCCTGTAAGGGCGTATGGCAGACTGGATTGAAAGGCGGTCACCTCTTCTGCCTCCTTTATCATAAAGGCAGAATGCCTGTCCTCCCTGTGCTCCTTCAGACGCCTGACACCAACCAGGAACATGAAGAACTCGTCAAATACCAGACGTTTCCTGGCAAAGAGCAGCTCTGTCTGGTCAGCCGGAAAATGGATATGTTCCATGGCGTAATTGATTTCCGCCAGCTCATACCTGCGCCTTAAATCCGGCGGCATGTACTCCCTCTCCATCTTCCGCACTTCCAGGGCCATCTGCTGCGCCCGTACAATGGTCTTATTGCTCAGACCCCTGGTCTGTCCGTATACAGGCTGCATGGAGCCTGCCAGGACCTCGTAGTTTTCCGGGGTAAATACCTCCGGCTGTTCCATGACCATCCGGCCCCTTTTCCTAACCACCCTGCCCCGGAATACATACTTCACGCCGGTCTTTAAATTTGCCCTCATGTAGGGCATGTTATACCAGGATACCTGGAGGGATCCAGTCAGGTCCTTAAGCTGTACCGAGACAATCTGCATATGGCCCAGGCGCACCAGGTCAGCTCCCCTCACCAGCGCCGACTCCACAGCCATAATGGTCTGCTCCTTTAACTGCCCTATGGGCACCGGAGCCTCGTATGCATCGTATGCCCTGGGATAATAGGCCAGAAGGTCATCTATGGTGACGACCCCCAGTTTTTCAAATAGTTTGCCTGTCTTCTCGCCAATTCCTTTTAACGAGTTTACCGGCTGTCTGTTCAACATGTATCAAAATCCTCCAAAGGAAGTCATGCCCGTAATGCATTGAGTCCCAGCTTTATGCATCCCATGATTCCCTGGTCATCGTGAAGGCTTGCCGGGACAATGTAGCTGTCCATGTCTTCCAGTTCCTTTGTCTTAATATAGCCGTTTAACATCTCCTTTACCTTTTGGCGAATCATGGGGAACAGCTGCTCCTGATGCATAACTCCGCCGCCCAGAATGATTTTCTGGGGGGAAAGAAGCACAATATAGTCCACAAGGGCCTGGGCAATGTAATAGCTCTCCATCTCCCATACCTCGGGCCTGTCCACCAGTTCCACGGCCTTTTTACCCCATCTGGCCTCGATAGAGGGACCGCTTGCAAAGCCCTCCAGACAGTTTTTGTGATAAGGACAGATACCGCCCGTTGGGTCATCCTCATGGCGCGTCAGAAGAATGTGGCCTCCTTCGGGGTGAAGCATTCCGTGCAGCAGCGTTCCATTGATGCATACGCCCACACCCACACCGGTTCCTATGGTGATATAGATAACGCTGTCCAGTCCCTTGGCACATCCGTATGTCACCTCTCCCAGACAGGAGCCGTTTACATCCGTATCCAGTCCCATGGGAACCTTGAGCTCATCCTTAAGCCTGCCCAGAAAATCCTTGTGCCTCCATGCCAGCTTAGGCGTGTCCAGAATATATCCGTAAGTCTCTGACTCCGGCTTTACATCCACAGGGCCAAAAGCCGCCACACCCAGGGCTTCAATCTCCTTATCCTGAAAATATTCGATAAGCTTAGGTATGGTCTCCTCCGGCGTGGTGGTAGGTATGGATACCTGCTCCAATATGGTGCCGTCTTCCTTTCCAACGGCACACACCATCTTTGTGCCGCCTGCTTCCAATGCTCCAATTAACATATATGCTCCCCTTTCTGAAATATATTATTTCAATATATACTTTTGAAACAATGTATCTGACATGAAAATTATAACAGTCTTTGACTTCTTAGGCAACTAAATTTGCAAATGCCTTATGGCTTCCTTACTCCTCCCATATCTCCATGGCCGCCATCACAGCCCCGTAATCCCCAATCTGTTCCCCCAGGCCGGAAGGCAGGATACAGCAGGCATTTACATTGGCTGGGAGTGCCTCTCTCCGAAGCTCCTTTTCCATCTCTTCCTTGAGGAATCTGCCGGCCCTTGCATAGATTCCTCCTGCTACAATCCTCTCGGGATTCAAAATGTCCACCAGCATGGCAAGACCCCGGCCAAAATACCGGCCGGACACTGCCAGGACGTTTCTGGCATCAGCATACCCCATATCCGCAGCTTCCGCCACATCTCTGGCTGTAATACCTTCCAGCCCTCCATCCTTCATGTAAGAAACCGCGCGGCCTGCCATAAGGGCATCCTCTGCCATGGACCTGGCCAGCCGCGCGATTCCTCCCCCGCTGCAAAATCCCTCAAAGCTTCCTGCCTTTGCGTAGCCCACAGGTCCGTCCTCTGCCAGCCGTACATGCCCTGCTTCCCCTGCCATGCCGCATGCTCCTTCGTATAGCCTTCCGTTTAAAATCAATCCTGCCCCCAGTCCTGTTCCAAAGGTAAGGAAAATCATGTGTCGGCAGCTCTTGCCAGCCCCATACCGCCATTCTGCCAGGGCACAGGCATCTGCGTCGTTCTTAAGTCTTGCGTCCATGCCCAAACGCTGTGCCAGATAGGACACAACCGGCACCTGGTCCCACCCCGGCAGATTAGGCGGCGACAGAATCACGCCTCTGCCGCTGTCTAACGGCCCTCCGCAGGAAATGCCGAGACAGCATTTTTCCCTGGATATCCGGTGCGTTTCCAGAAAGGCTTTCCCCATATCCGCAAGGCAGCCCAGCACTTCCTTCCATGTCCCGTGAGTAGGAATGGATTTTCTCTCCAGAAATACCACATGTTCTTTATCCGGACTGACCAGAAGGACAGCTGATTTCGTTCCGCCTATGTCAAAGCCCAATACATATTTCATTTTTACCTCCTGTCTGTATGCAAAACTCATCATGAAAAAAGGCGCATCGCCGCAACCATAATCCAGTCACGTCAATGCACCCCTTGGATAATCATAATCTTCTTTAAGTATATGTGGGTATCCCTGCTTACTTCCTCCGCCCCAAAATCCTCATAATATAGACAAAGAGGTTGATAAAATCCAGATAAAGCTGCAGTGCAGAGAAGATGGATGCCTTGGCTGCCATCTCAGGCATCTGGCCGTAGTATGCGTGGAATGCCTGTATCTTCTTCACATCATAAGCGGTCAGTATCAGGAACAGGAAAATTCCCACAGTGGATACAATGGTATCAAATGCGCTTAAATCAATGAACATTGCAAAAATCCAGTAGAAAAACAGAAATACAAGCCCCCCAATCATGAAGGGACGGAGTTTGGTAAAATTAATATTGGCAAACCATCCAATCAGGGCCATGATTCCAAAGAACAGGGCCGTGATGCCGAATACCATCCACAGTATCTCCAGGCTGAAGGCAAATAAATATGCGCTGAATACAATACCGTTAAGGGCAGCGTACAGGAAGAATAAGCTCCTGGCCATACCCACAGACATCTTCTCAATCCTGGCTGAGAGACAAATCACCACTCCCAGCTCAGCTGCCAGAAGAGCCAGAGGCCAGTACCGGAAGGAATATACATAGAAAATCGTTCCTGTCATCGCAAAGCCGACTGCGACAATAAAAGTAATCAAAAGTCCTGCAAACATCCAGCCAAAGGTCTTTGCCGTGTAGCGTCCCAGGGAGTCTCCCTCTACCTGAACTTCATAAGATCTGTTCATCATGTTTTCATTCATAGTCATCCGCTCCTTTTATTTTAGAATATAAATGTAAATGCAAAAATCAGATTGATGATATAGCCGATGGTGGCTGCCGCCATGGCAATGGAACCCAGTATCACAGCCGCCCTTCCTGGCATGCTCCGTGGTCAGGCACATGTATGGTAATGACGCCGCTTCCCGTGCCTTCCTGTCCCTGAGGCAGGGGCTGGTGGAGAAGGCGTATCAGCACCTCCAGGCGCTCCCGGAACATCTTCCTTCTACTCAGCAGAAATCAGATAGTAGTATATGGGCTGGCCCCCGTACTGAAGCTCGATTTCCTTATCAGGATACTGCTCCTGGGCCTGATCCCTGAGAGTATCTGCCTCGTGCTCAGACACATCTGCACCGTAGTATATTGTCACAAGCTCACATTCCTCATCCAGCATCTCTTTCATGGCATCCAGGGCAACCGCATCCACGGATTTTCCCACTGCCAGCATACCATGGTCTCCCAGGGCCATGATATCCCCTTCTTCAATGTCAATACCGTCAATATTGGTGGTTCGGACCGCATAGGTAATCTGGGCAGTCCTTACATTTCCCATTTCCTCGGTCATGGTCTGGGTATTTTCCTCCGGTCCCAAATCCGGCATGAAATTGACCAATGCCGTGATTCCCTGGGGAACGGTTCTGGAAGGTATGACGATTATGTTCTTATCTTCCGTTAAATCCCTGGCCTGCTGTGCGGCCATGATAATATTCTTGTTGTTGGGCAGGATGAAAATGTTCTCTGCATTTACCCGGTCAATGGCCTTTAGCATATCCTCTGTGCTGGGATTCATGGTCTGCCCTCCCTCAATAAGGCAGTCGGCTCCGATTCCCCTGAAAATATCGCTCAGTCCTTCCCCGCTGGATACGGCTATGAAACCATACTCCCTGCGTTCTGATGAAGCCTCATCCCCGGATTCCTGATCTTTGCCGGCCTGCTCCCCGGCGGCCTGTTCCTTGGCCAGACGCTCCGAATCCTGAATGACCCTCTCCTGGTGTTCTTCCCTCATGTTGTCTATCTTCATGCGGGATAAAGAACCGTAGGCCAGCGCCTTCTCAAAGGCCAGGCCTGGATGGTTGGTGTGCACATGCACCTTCACAATCTCATCGTCCGATACCACTACCAGGGAATCACCAATGGATTCCAAATATGACTTTAACTCCGCCTCATCCTTATCCGTGTAATCTTTCTCCAGATTTATGATGAATTCGGTGCAGTACCCAAATTTGATATCTGACGTATCTATGTCCGTCCTCGCGGCGCCCTTAACGGCTCCTGCGCCGGCTGCAGGCGTTTTCCGGCTGTCCTGTACCGTGTCCAGGGAAAAGTCCACTGTCTTGCCCAGAAGGCCGTCCACGGCCCCTTTGACCACCTGCATCAGCCCCTGTCCGCCGGAATCCACCACACCCGCCTGTTTTAACACGGGAAGCATCTCCGGCGTCTGGCCCAGCACGTAATCGCCGTATTCTATGACTTCCTTTACAAATTCCTCCATGTCATCTGTCTGTGAAGCCATCTCCAGGCCCTTATCCGCCATGGCCTTGGCCACAGTCAGAATGGTTCCTTCCTTTGGTTTCATGACAGCCTTGTATGCTGTTTCAGTTCCCCTCACCATGGCGTTTGCCAGGATGGTGGTATCAATCTCCTCCACTGCTTTTATTTCTTTTGTAAAGCCTCTGAGAAGCTGTGATAATATAACTCCTGAATTTCCTCTTGCCCCGCGCAGGGAACCGGATGAAATGGCTTTTGCCAGCTGGTCCATGGTAGGGTTCTCAAGCTCCGCCACTTCCCTCGCCGCCGCCATAATGGTAAGCGTCATATTGGTTCCCGTATCCCCGTCCGGCACGGGAAATACATTCAGTTCATTAATCCAGTCCTTTTTTGCCTCTAACCCCTTTGCTCCTGCCAGGAAGGCATTCTTAAGCATACCGGCGTCAATCGTACTTATACCCACAAGTTACTTCCTCCTAGTCAATCACTCTAACACCTTCCACATAGATGTTGATTTTCTCAACCTCCATGCCGGTGAATTCTTCTACTCTGTATTTCACGCTTTCAATCAAGTTGTCAGATACAGCCGAAATACTGACCCCATAAGATACGATTACGTGAAAATCAATGGATATCTTATTATCATTTATATCCACGTTGATTCCATGGGTCAGGCTCTCTCTCTTTAAAAGTTTAACCAGCCCGTCCTTCATGCTGACTGCTGCCATACCCACAATGCCAAAACATTCAACTGCGATGGTTCCTGCATATAAAGCAATCACGTCCGGGTTAATCTGGATTTCGCCCATTTTATTGCTGATTCGTCCCTTCATACACATGCCTCCGTTTCTTTACTAGAGACAGTATACACTATTTTCTGAAAAAAAGAAAGAAATTTTAATTTTTTCACTTGCAAAATTTGCAAACTTCTGGTATCATACATTTGTTGTGGATTTTTCTTAAAGAAAGAATCCAAGTAACGTGTTAAGGAGGTGCAATAGTATGGCTAAGTGTGCAATCTGTGAAAAGGCAGCTCATTTCGGAATTCAAGTGAGCCATTCCCATAGAAGATCCAACAAGATGTGGAAAGCGAACGTTAAATCTGTCAGAGTCAAGGTTAATGGTGGAACTCAGAGAATGTACGTATGTACTTCCTGCTTACGTTCTGGCCTTGTAGAAAGAGCTTAATGAAACAGAACATATCACGGAAAAAGGCATTGTCTCTGTCATAAGACGGGCGGTGTCTTTTTTTGTGGAATACTTTGGGGATTTTCAATCTTTTTTCCTGACGGGATAAAGCAGGCAGCAAAAAACAGGCCATGCCCATGGGATGGACGCATAACCTGTATTTTAATTCAATTGCTATTGTAACCTTCTTCCTCTTCGATACGCCATACGTTTATATTAACAACAGAACAGATTATATCCTAATACAAGGCAGCCGATAACGAACAGGAAGGTAAAGATTGTCTCCGGAATAAAGAGCAGCACTGCCATCCCCATTCCAAAGCAGAACAGCATAAGCCCGCATATTCTTCTCATATCTTAATTGTCTCCCCCATTCTGCAACAAGCTATATTCCATCATATGCAGAAAGGCGGCCCGGGATTCCTATTTCACATCCATATGTTCTGCCTTACCCGTGTCATAGACTGCCGCTGTATCCTTTGCGGTCCGGACCGTTTCCTCAGACACGGCCGGCTTCCCCCCCAGGAATTTATTGATGAAATCCGGCGCCATATCGATGACCTTAGTGATGGCATCCTGATTCTTTACGTTGACAAGCTTTGTCACGCCTCCCTGAATTACCAGAACGGCGCTGGGACTCATCTTGGCGCTCATGCCTCCGCCGCCCCGGTGTTTCTGCTTGACACCCTCTGCAAAGCTTCCGGCCGCCATACCACATGTCACATCAATCAGAGGGACGATGATTGTATCTCCCACCTGTACCGGTTCCCCCACCACGGTCTTGGTGCTGACGAACTGGTCCATGCCTCTAAATAACGTGTCTATCGTAGATGTAAATTGATTCTCTGCCATAGTATGTCCTCTTCTCTATTTATTCCCGCGGGCTGCCGGCGGGACAGAATTTACCATCCCCCGGCAGCCGCCGCGAGTGTCATATCACTTTAAGAAACCCTTCAGCATCCTGCGGGTATGTCCGTCAAACAGGACCTGGAGTACCAGCCAAAGGATTACGGATAACCGTATTCTCCCCCTCAGGCTCCCCTCTGCGTCCAGTATTTTCTCATCAAATACCGGGTACAAAAAAAGCTGCCTGTGGTAAAATGGGTAGATAAGGCTTACGGCCTGAAGCACCTGCCCCGTGGTATAGGGGTCGTCAAACCCGAAGGTGACGGTGCACCTGCCCTTTCTGGGCCACAGATGTTTGAGGAGACGTTTTGCCTGCCTGTAAAGGAGCCTTAAGGATGCCTGGTTCTTTTCATCCTCCAGCCAGACTTTCTTCTCCAGAACAAATTCCCTGATTCCTTTAAGCTTATCAAAAATTTTCTCAAAAGAAAACTTAAGTTTTTCCAGTATATGTCTGATTGACCGGCTGATACGGGCTGCGATGCCTTTTATTTTTTCCATGACACCGGACCCCTGTTTGTCAGGCTCAGGCCCTGTTTTATCTTCCTCTGCCCGGCTTTCCCTCCGGTTGGTGTCCTGCCCTCCCGCGTGTTCCCCATGGAATTGTGTGCCATGAGCCTGTTTCCCGCCGGACTGGCCGTCATTCGATTGTTTCTCCCGTGACCGGCCGTCACCGGCCCGTCCATCCGTATCGGTCTTCCTGTGTTCCTCCTGAGCCTTCCTGTAATGCTCTTCATCCTGCTGGAGTTCCTCATACAGAGACTGTTCTTCATCTCCCAGTATGGTCTCCAGACCGTCCTCCAAATCCCGGGCAGGATCCTTTTCCCGATTGTGCCACAGCCGGAAGCCCAGAACCTTGAGACTGCACGCCATGCCTTCGCCTTCATAGACAGCCCCGAATACCAGAATATGGAAAAACCAGGTGGCGCAGACCGACAGCAGCAGCTGTCCGTGGTAATTTCCCTCTGCCTTATACCTTACAGGGATGAACAGCACTGCCAGGAGAATGCCAAGCAGCAGCCCCAGGATGACCAGAAGAACAATACCCATTATCTTCAATATCACAAGCAGAATATGAATCATCTTGTCTCCCCCAGGTACGACATATATGATTTCCAGTTAAAACCATCCGTATGCCGGTACATATCATCCACCATGGTGCGGACTACCTCACATGCTTCCCCGTATCCCTGGGCCACGCCTAAAACCAGGAAATCCTCTGCCTTCCGCTCTTCCTCCGTCAGCAGCATCACAGGCCGTATGTCAAGTATATGATTCCCACTCTGAGGAAGAGTAATCACATAGGTGTCCGGCATGAGCTTCCTTTCGCGGATTCCCATGAGGACCCTGGCCCGGTGCCGCCCGGCCCTGTCTCCCATATATAGGTGCTCCCACCAGCGCATTCATTCATCTCCCTCTTTCTGCGCGCCAGGCCATGTCTGAAACCCATTTCCGCCAAAACGCGTCCTAATAATCTTCCAGGTCAAATTTATCCTGTTCTATCAACATGCGTATAAGACGCATGGAAATCTCTTTTTCCTTACTGTCGGAACAGCTTCTGAGGCTTCCTTCCACATACAGACGCACTTCCTCCAGGGAATTGAAAAAGACTGGCAGCCTGGACAGAATCTTGGACATCACAGCCCTGACAAGGACCTTTGGTTTTCCCTCCCAGGCAGCTGACAGTTCTCCAAAGAAGCGCTCCAGCTTTCCGGCCATCAGTTCTTCATCCACCTTCTGATCCGCCCTGTCTCCGGGACGCTCCAGGGACATGAAGGAGCTGTCCGACATGAGCAGTTCTATCTTCCTGAGAATTTCCCCGTCCTCATCCCCGCCGTCTGCCGCGTTCTTAACCTCTGTCTCCAGACGCATCCACTGCTCAAAATAAGTCTCCTGCCTTCCCTCCAGCATGGACAGCTTATCTGTCAGCTCCCGTGGAATAGCCTTTACGGCCCCCTCCTCAAAAAGAGACTGAACCTCTGACAGGAGTTCTTTTAACAGGCTTTCCTCCGATACCTCCATCATGGCCCATTTTCTGGAAAGCATAAGCACATAAAGGTCATTTATCAAATCCATGAACAGCATCAGTTCCCCTGTGGTACCCATGAGAATCTGTCCTGCCCGCCCCATCTCGGCTGTCAGATGCCGGTATTCCTCTGCCGTGATAACCTTAAAATCCGTCTTTTCAAATTCCCTGACAATGGAGTGAAGGTCCTCGTATCCTGTCTCCATATCCTCCGGCCGCACCAGCATGGCCTCGGACCGCAGGATATACAGCATATCATCCAGGCTGGAGGCTGGTCCGCCCTTATAGACAGACATCCCCTCCTCCACCATGGCAAAGAATTTATTCCTGGTAAGCCGTATGGGAAGCTGGCCTACCACGGACTGTACCCGTTCGTTGACAACCATTGGCTCATCTGTGTCCATAATATAAGCCATGATTTCCGCTGTCCATTCTTCCTCATCCGGCCGGACATTTCTGTTTCCCATGAGCTGGGGCTCAAAACGCCCTTCCAGACGGTTCAGAACGTACTCATACGCCTGAAAAACATCTGTATAAGCGGTATTGGCCTCCATAGCCGAGGCAGTATCATCCCTCAGGCCATTCAACTCCTCCAGCTCCAGGCTTCCCTCCAGAAAATCCTTTAACAGACCGTGATACCGTTTGCTCAGTCTCTCCAGCCTGCTGCTTAAAAGGTCCCCTTCCAGGATTACCTCATAGTACATATAGTAATTCAGGGCCAGCCGCGTATATGCATAGTGGCAGGCCGCTGAAATCTGTTTCTTCCTTCGTCTTGATTCCAAAATCCATTCCTCCCGGAACTTATTTTCACGTAATAAACAAGGCTGCTATATCCGCCTGATATTTAACTCTTACCCAGTATGCAAAGGCGCGCCAGGTCCAGAGACTTCATCATGGCCTGTTCCCGCACCTTTTCACGGTTGCCCCTAAACTGGTATCTTCTGACGCAGGTCTTTCCCCTCAGGCAGCAGGCCATGTACACCAGACCAACAGGCTTTTCATCCGTACCGCCGTCAGGGCCCGCTATGCCGGTGGTGGCCACACAGAGGTCAGTACCGCTGGCCTTCACTCCCCCCTCCGCCATCTCCCTGGCAGTCTCTTCACTGACAGCGCCCCAGGCTTTTAAGGTGTTCTCGCGTACTCCCAGAAGGCGCATTTTGGCTTCATTTGAATATGTTACCATGCCTTCCATAAACACGTCGGATACTCCGGGCACATTCACCATTCTGGCCGCTATCATGCCTCCGGTACAGGACTCGGCAGTACACATGGTCAGATTATTCTGTTTCAACAAATCCGCCACTGCCATCTCAAGACTCACCTGCTCATCCGTGGTGAATACAGCTTCCTTAAAACGGTCTTTTATCTCCTTCTCCACAGGCGCAATGAGGGCCAGCCCCTCCTTTCGGCTTCCCGCCCTGGCAGTAATCCTTAAATGCACCTCCGCCGTCTTTGCGTAGGTGGCAATGGTGGGATTTGTCTGGGCGTCAATCAGGTCCAGAAGCATATCCTCTACCTGGCTTTCGCCGTATCCGCAGATTTTCACCATACTGGATACCAGCACCGCGTTCTGCTTTTGCTGAAGATAGGGGAACACCTGTCCGTTAAACATGGGGTACAGTTCATTGGGAGGTCCCGGAAGCAGGATAACGGTCTTGCCGTCCTTTTCCAGAATCAGGCCCGGAGCCATGCCGTTGGCATTGTCCAACACCACCGCTCCCCGGGGGACCGTGGCCATCTTCCAGTTGTTTTCCGGAATGTGCCTGTAAATATTATTCCTGAAGAATTCGGTCAGATGCTCTCTGGTATGGGCGTCCTCCTCCAAAGGCACGCCGAAGGCATCGGCACAGACCTCCTTTGTCAAATCATCCTCTGTTGGACCCAGGCCTCCTGTCAGTATGAGAATGTCAGAGCGTGAAAGTCCCTGGCGCACCACGGACATCATCCTGTCATAATTATCACCCACCGTGACCTGGAAAAACAGATCGAATCCAAGCATGGCGCATTTTTCCGCCAGGAATTGGGTGTTGCTGTTTACAATATTTCCCATAAGAATCTCAGTTCCCACGGATATAAGTTCCACTGTCATGCTACATGCCTCCCTCTGTCAGGATTTTGATATTCTTTGCCACATAATCCACCAGGGATATAATGGTCAGGGCAACTGCAATGACAACCACAATGTTAGTCACCAGCGTCAGAGCCGGAATATTGAAAATCAGCAGGATGACAGCCGTCATCTGGAAGGTGGTCTTAAATTTGCCCCAGTAGCTGGCTGCAATGACCACGCCGTTGTCCGCCGCCACCAGACGGAATCCGCTGATGATGAATTCGCGGCTGATGATGATGATGACAACCCAGGCAGGGAGCTGTCCCAGCTCAATCAGGCAAATCAGCGCGGAACAAACCAGCAGCTTGTCTGCCAGGGGGTCCATGAATTTACCAAAGTTGGTCACCAGATTATACTTCCTGGCAATCTTGCCGTCAAACAGATCCGTGAGACTGGCCGCAATGAACAGCACATTTGCCACAATACGCATGGTATAGTTATTGCCATGGTCGAACAGCAGGGTCGCAGCAAAAAACGGAATCAAACACACTCTTATAATCGTCAGTTTATTGGGCAGATTCATCATACACCTCTCCTATCAAATCATATTCAGCGGCTCCTGTTACCTTGACCCTCACAAAGTCGCCTGACATCAGTTCCACATCCCCGTTCACAAATATCAGACCGTCCACATTCGGCGCGTCCATGTAAGTCCGTCCCACATAGGCCGGCTCGTCCACCACCTTTCCCTCTATGAGGACCGTAAGCACCCTGCCTACCATGTTCTCACAGTGTTCAAACGCGATGTCCTGCTGCAGCTCCATGATCTCGTCCCTGCGCTCCTCCTTCACCTCCTCCGGCACCTGGTCGGGATAAGAGAAGGCCGGTGTGTCCTCCTCAGCGGAATAAGCAAATACTCCCAGACGCTCAAACTCCATCTCATTGACAAAGTCCATCAGTTCCTCATGATCACTCTCAGTCTCTCCCGGAAAGCCCGAAATCAGAGTGGTCCGGATGGCAATGTCCGGAATCTCCCGCCTGAGTTTTCCGATGCGCTCCATCAGTTCTTCCTTGTTGGTCCTGCGTCCCATACGCTTAAGGATCCGGTCACTGGCATGCTGGATGGGTATATCCAGGTAGTTGCACACCTTTTCCTCTGTCCGGATGGTCTCTATGAGCTCATCCGTGATTTCCTCCGGATAACAGTACTGAATGCGAATCCAGCAGATACCCGGAATCTTTGCCAGCTCCCTAAGAAGTCTCGGAAGACATTTCTCCCCATAAAGATCCTTGCCGTAAAGAGTGGTTTCCTGCGCCACCAGAATCAGCTCTTTCACCCCGGCCTCCGCCAGCTGCCCGGCCTCCGCCACCAGCTGCTCTATGGGAACGCTGCGGTAGGGACCCCTTAAATAGGGGATGATACAATAAGTACATCGCTTGTCACAGCCTTCCGCGATTTTCAGAAAGGCATAATGGCCGCCGGTGGTGACCACCCGCCTGGCTTCCACCTGGGGAAGCTGGCTCAAATCGCGGAAACAGGAGAGATGGATGCCTGAACTTCCCATGAGCACCTGCTCCAGCACCGTTGCCACCTCTTCATAGGAAGTGGTCCCAAGGATGGCATCCACCTCAGGTATCTCATCCAGAATTTCCTGCTTATATCTCTGGGCCAGACATCCAGCCACCAGAAGGGCCTTTAAGTTCCCCTCCTCCTTATACCGGGCCATTTCCAGGATGGTATTGACGCTCTCCTCCTTGGCATCCCCGATAAAACAGCAGGTGTTGATCAGTATTACATCTGCCTCTGTCTCATCGTCCGTAAAAATGATGCCCTGTCCGTTTAACAGTCCCAGCATCTTCTCTGTATCCACCAGATTCTTGTCACATCCCAGGGATACGCAAAATAACTTTATATTCTCCATATGAAAATAACTCCTAATGAACATTTAAGCCATCTCTGTCCGGGCAGCACCGGGAATGACCCAGAATGCTTCCGTACAGGAGACGGCTTATGATTTATGCGTTCTGCTCTTCCTCTTCCGTTGTCTCTTCCTCCGGAAGGATTTTCACCTTCTGGTGATACAGTTCATCAATGGCAATGGACAGCGGCTTCTTTCCTATCGCTCCGGCAACCATAGGGTCCTCCCCCGCGATGAGCTGTCTGGCGCGCCTGGACGCTGCAATGACGATGGAATAACGGCTCTGTACCACCGGCTGTTCTCCGGGCTCAATATCGCTGTTTACTACGTTGATTAAATCGGTGTATGATGGATGTAACATATTACGTTCCCCTTTCAAATTGTTATATGATTTTTGTAAATGGTTTACTGTCTGTCATCCAGGTGATAAAGCTCTTCCCGCATCCTGCTCAGGAAGTCCAAATGATAGCAGGTCTTACTGTGCTGCAGTGTGATAAGCTGGTGCATCTGCTCCACGCATTTATCAATCTCGTCGTTAATCAGCAGATAATCATAGGCTTCCATGCCCGACGCCTCCTCAGCCGCGCGGCGGAGCCTGGCATTTATGACCTCTATGGTCTCTGTTCCCCTGCCTACCAGACGGCGGCGAAGCTCCCCGGCACTGGGCGGTGTCACAAAAATCAGCAGCGCGTCGGGAAAACGCTTCTTCACCTTAAGGGCGCCCTGAATTTCAATCTCCAGAATCACGTCCTTTCCCTCTGCCATCTTCTTCTCCACATAATCCCTGGGCGTACCATAGTAATGGTTCACGTACTGAGCGTACTCCACCAGACGCCCGTCCTCTATCATCTGCTGAAAATATTCCCTGCTGACGAAGAAATAATCCTCCCCGTCCTTTTCTCCTTCCCTGGGCTGCCTTGTGGTGGCGGATACGGACAATGCGTAATTGTCATACCGCTTTAGCAGCTCTTTCATGAGTGTTCCCTTTCCTGCTCCGGAGAATCCGGATACTACCGCTAAAATTCCCTGCTGGTCCATGGTATGCTCTCCCTGACTTTTCAATGTACTTATCTGGATGTTCTTATTCATTCAATATTCTGTATCTGCTCCCTGACCTTCTCTATCTCGGTTTTAAGGGCAATGGCCTTGTCCGAGATGGAAAGGTCCGTGGACTTGGAGAGGATGGTATTGGCCTCCCGGTTCATCTCCTGGGCAATGAAATCCAGCTTGCGTCCAACGCTCTCTCCGCTTAAAAGCCCGTTCCTGGTGTTGTGTATGTGGCTTCTGAGACGCACCGTCTCCTCATCCACACATATCTTATCCGCATAGATGGTAACTTCCGCCGCAATACGGCTCTCCTCCATGGCTGTGTTATTTAAAAGCTCCTTTACCTTGTCCTCCAGCCTGTTCCTGTACTCTGTCAAAATCTGCGGGGAACGCTCCTCGATAAAATCCACCAGCGTTTCCATATAATCCAGCTTGCCTAAAAGGTCCTTCTTAAGATGTTCTCCCTCAATCTCCCTGGACTCCACAAATCTGACAGCGGCCTCCTTAAGGGCTTCCGAAAGAATTTCCCACAGATGCTCCTCGTCGTCCGGCACCTGCTCCATGGTAAGCACCTCGGGAAACTTGGCCAGGGCCGACACCTTCACATCGTTCTGGATACCGAACTCATCCGACATTTTATAAAAGTACTCCATATATTCAGCAGCCAGCGCCCGATTGTACTTAAGGCACATGTTGCCTGACCTGTAATCCTCGTAGTTGATGAATAGATCCACTTTTCCCCTCTGGATATATTTCTTAAGGAGTGTCCGAATGGAAGCTTCAAAATAATTGAACTTCTTGGGCATCTTAATGCTTAAATCCAGATATCTGTGATTAACGGCCTTCATCTCGACAGAAATCTTGTACTCGTCCGTCACATTCTCGCATCTGCCGAAACCAGTCATGCTTTTTAACATAACGAATGCCTCTCTTTCGCTTTTATCCATAGTTAGTTAATATTATAATTCATCTGGGGAATCAAGTCAACAAATTGTTCAACAAAGCAATTTTCGGGGTTGCAGTTCGGCCGGCGGGAAAATTGGATGGACATCCGATAATGCAAGGCCTTTTCTATTCCTTCAAATTATGGTATTCTTATATTCAGCGGCCCCGGCGCCCGGACATGCCCCGAAGCGAAGAACCTTCCGGTTCCTCCCCGTCCCCTATCCAAAGGGCATTTCCCGCGTTAATACAGGCCCGACAGGAGTGTATATCATATGGCATTTGACGGCATTACCATAGCAAACCTGGTTCATGAGTTCAAGGAAGCCCTTGGAGGCGGACGCATTTCTAAAATCGCCCAGCCTGAAAAGGACGAGCTTCTCATAGCCATTAAAAATAACAAGGAAAATTACCGCCTTCAGATATCGGCCAGCGCAAGTCTTCCCCTTATCTACCTGACGGACAAGAACAAACCCAGCCCCATGACAGCGCCTAATTTCTGCATGCTGCTGCGCAAGCACATCGGAAGCGCCAGAATCGTGGACATCAGCCAGCCCGGCTTAGAGCGCATCATCCAGTTCGATCTGGAGCACTTGGACGAGATGGGGGACCTGTGCCGCAAGAAACTGATTGTGGAAATCATGGGCAAGCACAGCAACATCATTTTCTGCAGAGAGGACGGCACCATCATCGACAGCATCAAGCATGTGTCCGCCCAGGTCAGCTCTGTCCGCGAGGTACTTCCGGGACGATCCTACTTCATCCCCCAGACCGTTGCCAAAGAAAATCCGCTTACGGTCACTCAGGAAACCTTCCACCAGGCAGTAGGCTCCTCCTCCATGTCCGTCCAGAAAGCCCTGTACAGCCATCTCACAGGCATCAGTCCCATAATGGCCGAGGAAATATGCCACCTGGCAAGCATTGACTCAGATTACGGCGCCTCAGAATTGTCTGAAACAGAACTTCTGCATCTTTACCACACCTTTTCCCTGGTGATGGAGGACGTGAAGGAAGGGAATTTTGCGCCGGCCATTGTCTTCGATGAAGGAGGCCCGGTAGAATACGCTGCCCTTTCCCTGACCTGTTACGAGAGCGGCACTTACCACAGCCAGTCCTTCCGGTCCATGAGCCGTCTGCTGGAGGAGTACTATGCTTCCCGGGACACCATTACCAGGATCCGCCAAAAGTCCTCAGACCTGCGCCGGATAGTCCAGACATCCCTGGAACGCAACTACAAAAAATACGATTTGCAGCTGAAGCAGCTGAAGGACACTGAAAAGCGTGAAAAATACCGCATATACGGCGAACTCCTGAACACCTACGGCTATGAGCTCACCGGCGGCGAGAAATCCTTTACCTGTCTGAACTACTACACCAACGAGGAAATCACCATTCCCCTGGACACGCAGCTGTCAGCAAAGGACAATGCCAAAAAGCACTTTGACAAATACAACAAATTAAAGCGCACCTATGAAGCGCTGACAGACCTGACAAAGGAGACCAAGGCGGAAATCGACCATCTGGAATCCATCAGCTCCGCTCTCGACATAGCCCTGGCTGAAAACGACCTGGTGCAGATTAAGGAAGAGCTGATGGAGTACGGATATATCAAAAAACGCCGTTCAAGCGACAAGAAGCCGAAAATCACCAGCAAGCCCTTCCACTACATTTCCTCCGACGGCTTCCACATTTACGTTGGAAAGAACAACTACCAGAATGAGGAACTCACCTTCAAGCTGGCAACAGGCAACGACTGGTGGTTCCACGCCAAAGGCATCCCCGGCTCCCATGTCATCGTAAAGGCAGAGGGCCGCACCGACCTTCCCGACCGTCTCTTTGAAGAAGCCGGCTCCCTGGCCGCCTACTATTCCAAAGGACGTGACAACGACAAGGTGGAAATCGACTACATCCAGAAAAAGAACATCAAAAAGGCAGCCGGAGCCGCGCCTGGATTCGTGATTTACCATACCAATTACTCTTTGGTGGCGTCGCCGGGGTGTGCGTTGAACGAGGTGGGGTGATTTGGATTTGAATTTTGGTGGGTGAGGGTACGTCCGCGGAAAGGGGGAGGCGGACCGTGTATCTCTTCCGCCAAGTTTATAAATCCCAATCAGCCGGGTATAGACAGATGCTTGAGTTTAGGTTTCTCAACTTGAGGTGTTACTTTATTGTTTTATTGTACTCAAACAGAATGGGTGGCCTTCTGGGTCGAACATTACGGTTGAGGTGTCCAAATATTGGGCTTCCGACTTGGTGGCGCCGCGATTCAGGGCGTGGGAAACGGCTTGATTCAGGTCCTGGACATAAAAATCCATATGGGCCATCTGCTGTTGTCTGCCCTTTTTCCAGGGCCAGACAGGAGGGATATAATCTTCCACTTCCTGAAAAGCCAGAATCCACCCCTGATGCGAGCGCAACCCCGCCCATCCATTACCGGAGAGCATCTTCTCCCATCCAAGCAGTTCCACATAAAAATCCGCTAACGCATCCGCATCCTTCAATCGTAAGCAAATCCCGCAATTTCACGAATCATTACGACCATCCTTTCTCTGCAAACAATTCAATTCTTCCTTTGCTTTTTTCTCATGTGGCGGCCGGAGGACACAGCCCTGCCCCTCCCCACGGACGTACCCCACAGCCATAACATTAAAAAACAAAAAAACAACTGCCTGCCATAATTTCTTACGACAGCCAGTTGATTTTCCATTACATCAACACCTAATCCAACCAGTGAATTAGTTGTACTTACGCTTACGAGCAGCTTCAGACTTTTTCTTACGTCTTACGCTTGGCTTCTCGTAATGCTCTCTCTTACGAATTTCCTGCTGAATGCCAGCCTTTGCACAGTTTCTTTTGAATCTGCGTAAAGCACTGTCTAAGCTCTCGTTATCTTTAACAATTACGTTTGACATCGCTCACACCTAACCTCCCTCCAGTTGTGTAATTGTGCATAATACAACTGTTTGGGTATTTTTAGCACTGCTATGATTATAGCATAAAAATACCGTACGTCAAGAATTTTTTTATAATTCTTACATTTATTTTTAAATTTTATCTGCACATGTACTATTTTGTCTGTTCTTCCACTGTCTCAACCGCTTTTTTAAGAGCATCGTCGATACCTGCCGGATTCTTGCCGCCGGCCTGGGCCATGTTGGGACGGCCGCCGCCGCCGCCGCCCACAAGACCAGCTATGGCCTTAATCAGGTTTCCTGCATGAGCTCCCTTTTTCTGGGCTGAGTCTGTGGCTGTTGCCATCAGGTTCACCTTGCCGTCCTGCTCGCAGGCCAGTACAATGACGCCTTCTCCCAGCTTGTCCTTTAACTGGTCGCCTAAGTTTCTCATGCCGTTCATGTCCACTCCGGTTACTTTGACTGCCAGAACCTTAAGTCCGTTTACTTCCTTGACCTGGCTCATAACATCTCCCAAGGAGTCATTGGCAAGCTTGCTCTTAAGCTTCTCATTTTCGGAGTGAAGGGTCTTAATTTCTTCCAGAAGGGACTGTATCTTGGAAGTCAGCGCGTACGGTGTTGTCTTGGCTGTCCTGGCCGCCTCCTGAAGCTCCTCTTCCACCTCCTGATAATGTTTCATAAGCCCCTCGGATGTAAGCGCCTCAATACGCCTTACACCGGCGGCAATACCAGCCTCGGAAATAATCTTAAAATATGCAATGGTGCCTGTATTGGGCACATGGGTGCCGCCGCAGAGCTCTGTGGAGAAATCTCCCATGCGCACCACGCGGACCTTATCTCCGTATTTTTCACCGAACAGAGCCATGGCTCCTGTTTTCTTGGCCTCCTCCAGTGTCATAACCTGGGTGACTACCGGAAGGGATGCCCGGATTTCCTGGTTCACCAGCTCCTCCACCTTCTTAATCTCATCCGGTGTCATGGCTGAAAAATGGGTAAAGTCAAAACGCAGCCTGCCCGCATCCACATAGGAACCTGCCTGCTCTACATGGTCTCCCAATACCTTGCGCAGAGCCTTCTGAAGCAGATGGGTGGCGCTGTGGTTCTTGCATGTAAGAGCGCGGTTGTGGGCGCAGACAGACAGGGTCACTGTTTCCCCTACCTGGAACATGCCTTTTGTCATGACTCCCACATGGCCTACCTTGCCGCCCTGAAGATGTATGGTATCCTCTACCTTAAAGGAGCCGTTTTCATTGGAAATAACGCCTGTATCTCCCTGCTGGCCGCCCATGGTTCCGTAAAACGGGGTCCGCTCCACGATGATGGTACCCTTCTGTCCGTCCGTAAGGGCCTGTACCAGCTCGTCTTCCGTGGTCAGTACAGTCACCCTGGAATCAGCCGTCAGTCTGTCATAACCAATGAATTCAGTGGTAACAGATGGATCGATGGACTGGTATACAGTCACGTCGGCCCCCATGTAATTGGTAGTCTTGCGGGCCTTTCTGGCCTTTTCCTTCTGCTCCTTCATGGCTGCGGCAAAGCCGTCCTCATCCACGGTACAGCCTCTCTCTTCCAAAATTTCCTTGGTGAGATCCAGAGGGAATCCATAGGTGTCATACAGCTTGAAAGCATTGGCTCCGGAAAGACACTTATTTCCGTTTTTCTGCATCTCATCCTCCATCTCACCCAGGATGCTAAGTCCCTGGTCAATGGTCTTGTTGAACTTTTCCTCTTCCTCGGACAGTACCTTAAAAATCATGGCCTGCTTTTCTTCCAGCTCAGGATAGCCGTCCTTGGACAATTCGATGACTGTCTCGGAAAGACCGGCCAGGAACCTGCCTTCAATCCCCAGCTTTCTCCCATGGCGGGCAGCACGGCGCAGGAGGCGGCGCAGCACATAGCCCCTTCCCTCGTTGGACGGCATGATTCCGTCTGAAATCATGAAGGTACAGGACTTAACATGGTCTGTAACAATGCGCAGGGACACATCTGTCCCGTGGTCCTTCTGATATTCTGTATGCGCAAGCTCGCAGACTCTGTCCAAAAGCGCCTTGTTGGTATCAACGGTGAATAGGGAGTCAACGCCCTGAACCACCACAGCCAGACGCTCCAGGCCCATGCCCGTATCAATATTCTTATGCTCCAGCTCTGTATAATGACCATGTCCGTCATTGTCGAACTGGGTAAATACATTGTTCCATACCTCAATATAGCGGTCGCAGTCACAGCCCACCGTACATCCGGGTTTTCCGCAGCCAAATGCCCCGCCTCTGTCGTAATATACCTCTGAGCAAGGACCGCAGGGGCCTGAGCCGTGCTCCCAGAAGTTGTCCTCCTTGCCGAACTTGAAGATGCGCTCAGCCGGAATCCCGATTTCCCTGTTCCAGATGCCGAATGCCTCATCGTCATCCAGGTACACGCTGGGATACAGCCTGTCCGGGTCCAGTCCCACCACATCGGTCAGAAATTCCCAGGTCCAGTGGATAGCTTCTGTTTTAAAATAATCCCCAAAAGAGAAATTACCCAGCATCTCGAAAAATGTGCCGTGACGGGCTGTCTTTCCTATATTCTCAATGTCGCCGGTGCGGATACACTTCTGGCAGGTGGTAACCCTCTTCCTGGGCGGAATCTCCTGTCCTGTGAAATATGGTTTCAGGGGAGCCATACCGGAATTGATTAAAAGCAGGCTGTTATCATTATGCGGCACCAGTGAAAAGCTCTTCATTGCCAGATGGCCCTTGCTCTCAAAAAATTCAAGGAACATCCGGCGAAGCTCGTTCACGCCGCGGTACTGTGGTTCTTTCACTTTATTTTCCTCCATATCATTGCTCTAATTACATAACCGTCATTTTACCATAACGCTATATAATTATCAAGACTGTCTTAACAAAAATGAGAGGGAAAACCAATGATTTTCCATTGTTTTTCCCTCTTACCCGCAATTTTCAGTTCCCGTCATACGGACTGTTCTTTCCATGCCTTCGCCTGCTACGGCAATGCCGTTTGGGAAGAATCCTCATCCTCGTAGAACACCCCGTTGGCCTCCTCATAGCGGCCTGCCAGCTCGTAAGCCCTGTCCCTGGTCAGACTGACCAATGCGGCCGCATAACTGATTCCCTCCATGGATCCGCTGTTTCTGCCCGAACTCTCCGCCGCCCTGGCATCCCTGTTCTTAAGCCATTCCTGCTGTTCGGAAGCCAGCTTTGCCCCATCCTCCTGGGACAGCATCTCCATCAGCGCATTGTAAATGGAATTCAGCTCTCCTTCCCACAGCTTAAGCTCTGTCTCCGCTGAGGTTTTGATGGAATATACATTGGAATCCGTTTCCTCTTCCCGCATCTTAAGGATCTGGGTGTCCAAATCCTCCAGGCGTTTACGGTAGTCTACAATACGACTTGCCTTGTACTCCCTGGTCCTGGCTCCTGTGAGAGGGGAAATAGGCATATCCTTTTCCGAAGCAGTTTCCGAAACAGCGGCCCCCTCAACTGCACCGGCGGATCCGGCAGTATCCGAAGCCATTGTCTCCTCAGCGGCATCCGCCATTGCCGGAGCTGCATGGTCCGAAGAAAAGGCCCCCGCCGCCTCTGCTGCCGGAGCCGCTGCGTAAGCTGCGTTTCCGGGACCTGCACTTCCGGGACCTGCATCTCCCGATGCAGTGTTTCCTGAAGCTGCATTCCCAGGTCCCGCATCTCCCGTCATCCTGCGCTCCGCAGGTGTTGCGGGCGCTGCCCTGCCAGCCGCCATACCTGCATCCGCCCCGCCCGTTTCTGTATCCAGCTGTCCCAAAGCCGGGGCAAAGGATGACGCCGCCGTCTCTTCTGCCCCTGCTGAAATCTCAGCCATCATGGCTGCTCCCTGGCTGTTCACATAGTATTTGGTATAGTGGGTAACACCAGTTCCTATGACCAGGATACAGCCAATTACAATCCATATCCTTTTATCTTTCATCGCAACACATCCCTGCCATAATCATGTATTAACCTTATCACAAAAAAGGAAGAAAAGAAACACGAAGATAAAAGGAGTAATAGATTGTAAGAGATATGTAAGAAAATCAGGAACAGATACAAATGCAAACAAAGCGCCGCATCCCCTGCTCCGAACGTAAGCCAGGGTTAAGCAGCGCCTTCCCGCTTTTAAACTGTATCAGAGTGAAGCTTATTTATGCCTCCAGCCCCTGGTCTGTCATCAGATTCTCACCATCTGCCGCAGAGGTGGCCAGGGCATCGCATTTCTCATTTTCAGGATGGCCTGCATGTCCTTTTACCCAGATGAATTTTACCTGGTGCGGTTCCTTTGCCTTTAGCAGGCGTTTCCAGAGGTCGATATTCTTAACCGGCCCGCTTTTTCCCCTGTTCCATCCCTTTGCCACCCAGCTGTCAATCCAATGCTGGTTAAACGCATCTGTCAGGTATTTGGAATCCGAATATAATTCCACCTGGCACGGCCTGTTTAACGCCTCCAGCCCTACAATAGCAGCCATCAGCTCCATCCGGTTGTTGGTGGTGCGTACATACCCGCCGGACATGGTCTTCTCATGAAGCTGGCCGCTGCTGTCCGTAAAATGAAGCACTGTCCCGTAACCGCCCGGACCGTCAGAATTTCCCCTGGCAGAACCGTCTGTGTAAATCTGTACTTTCGTCATGTGTCAAAATCTCCTGTCAGTAACATTCTATCTGTCCCATTTATCGCACAGGGCAAGAATCTGTTCCGTAAAACGGGTCAGGTCCTTATTAGCGCCGCCCTCATTGCGGTGAATCACATCAAGCAGCATCTTGCCCGCATCCACCAGCCTGGTGTAAACACCGCTGGCCCTGCGTTTGGCGGCAGTCTCCTTCTTAATTAGAACACCCTCTGTCTCTTTAATCCAGAAGCCTTTTATGAGGTCAAACTGGGAACCGGAAAAAGGCGCCTTGGCTGCCAGTTTCAACTGGGTATTCAGCACATCCGTAAAGGATACGCAGGATTCCTCGCTTCCATGGACCACAAACACATAGTCCGGCCTTTTCTCAAATGCGGATATCCAGGTGATAAGCCCGTCCCTGTCCGCATGGCCGCTGATACCCTCCATGGTCTCTATATGGGCCCGCACATCAATTTCCTCGCCAAATATCTTCACGGTCTGAGCCCCGTCCTGAAGAATCCGCCCCAGGGTTCCCTCTGCCTGGTATCCCGCGAACACAACGGAACACTCCGGCCTCCACAGATTATGTTTCAGGTGGTGGCGTATACGGCCCGCGTCACACATGCCTGCCGCTGATATGATGACCTTGGGCGTCATGTCAAAGTTTATGTTCTTGGATTCCTCACTGGTAATGGAGAGCTTCAGTCCCGGAAAATCAATGGGGTTGATTCCACGTTCCACCAGAGCTTTTGTCTCCCCGTCATAGCACTCCAGCATATTGTCCTTAAACACATGGGTGGCTTCCACGGCCAGAGGGCTGTCTACGTAAACCTCAAAGCTGTCATGGCCGGTCACAAGCCTTTCTTCCTTAATATGGCGTATCAGATACAGCAGCTCCTGGGTACGTCCCACTGCAAAGGCCGGTATGACCACATTTCCCTGCCGGTCCAGGGTCTCCTGAATGATTCTGGCCAGACTGTCCACATGGTTTACATCCTTTTTGTGGTAGCGGTTTCCGTAGGTGGCCTCCATCACCACGTAATCTGCCTCCGTAATATACTGGGGATCACGGATCAGGGGCTTATTCTTGTTTCCAATGTCGCCGGAAAATACGATTTTTTTCTTGCCGGCGCCCTCAGTGGCCCATATCTCTATGGAAGCAGACCCCAGTAAATGTCCCACATCCGTAAAGCGCAGGGTCAGGTTGTCATTGAGCTTAAATATCTGCCCATACGCCACACCCTCAAAATGCTTAAGCACATCCTCAGCGTCCTGCATGGTATAGAGGGCTTCCACCTCACCCCTGCCGGCACGGCGCGCCTTCCGGTTTTTCCACTCAGCTTCCATCTCCTGTATGTGGGCGCTGTCCTTAAGCATGATGTTGCACAGGTCAGCGGTGGCATAGGTGGTTATAACCTGGCCCCTGAATCCCCTGGCGTGAATCCACGGAAGCATACCCGCATGGTCAATATGCGCATGCGTCAGAAACACATAGTCAATCTCATGATACCCCACGGGCAGCTCCGCATTCTGGTATATGTTATTTCCCTGTTCCATACCGCAGTCTATAAGCACCTTGGTATTTCCCACCTCCAGAAAATGACAGCTGCCCGTTACCTCATGGTCGGCACCGATAAATGTAAGTCTCATCTGCATTCTCCCCTCCGAGTATAATATAGTCTTGCCTCACAGAATATTCTGTCAATTATGGCTACAGTATATCATAATCTCCATAAGAATGCAAATCGTATTGTAATATTTGCACAATTTTCTGTATACAGTCCTTTTCTCAACATGCAAACCATTGTTGACGATTTTAAATAATAATGCATATCATACCGCCGTTGCTGTCATTGATAATTTTCTGCAGGGTATCCTGCAGCTTCAGCTGGCAGTCTTCCGTCATCTGGGACACCTTGGCCTGGATACCGTCCTCCACAATCTGTTCAATGGATTTTCCAAAGATGTTGGTATTCCAGATTCCGTCGTCGCTCTCCCTGGCATTTTCCTTGATATAGGCAATCAGATCCTGGGCCTGCTGCTCGCTTCCCACAATCGGAGCAATCTCTGTCTCAATATGGGCCTTAATCAGGTTGATGGACGGTGCTTCCGCCTTCATCTTTACACCGTACTTGTTGCCGTGCTTTATGACCTGCGGTTCATCCAGAACGATTTCTGAGCGTTCCGGCGTCACCACCCCGTACCCCTTTAACCGCACCTGGGTCAGAGCGTTCTGCACTTTTTCATATTCCTTCTGCATATTGGCCAGGCTGCTCAGGGTCTGCATGAGCTGGTATTCGCCTTCAATGGGCAGTCCCACATAGTCGCTGAGAATCTGGTAATAGTAGCTGTCGTCCATATCCACCTGGACGCCCACCCTGCCGTCCGCCATCTGCATGTTTTTCACATTCATGGAGCGGATGGTATCCGTATGCTGCTGTTTCAGTTCCCCGGACACATCCTTCATATGGGTCACCTTCTGGATTACATTCCTGGCTGCCTGGATAACCTGGGCCTTAAGCCAGTGAGTGGACGGCAGGATCTCCAGCCATTTGGGAATATGAAAATCCATCTCAGTCACAGGGAACTCCTTTAGGACACGTTCCAGAATATGGAAGATATCCTCCTTCTTAAGCTGCTCGCAGTTTACGGGAAGCACCGATACTCCGTATGATTCAGACATTTCCTTGGCCAGCCTGGCAGTCTCGTCTGAGTAGGGTTTGGTGGAATTCAAAAGAACCACAAATGGTTTTCCCAGTTTTTTCAGTTCGTCAATGGTCTGTTTTTCAGCTGCTATGTATCCGGGACGTTTGATTTCCCCTATGGTTCCGTCCGTAGTCACAACGATTCCAATGGTGGAATGGTCATTGATGACTTTCCTGGTTCCGATTTCCGCTGCCTGGGTAAAGGGAATGTCATAATCAAACCACGGCGTTTTCACCAGACGCTCCTCGCCGTTCTCCACATGGCCGGCTGCACCGTCTACCATGAATCCCACGCAGTCAATGACCCTTACCTTGGCTTCAATGCCGTCTGCCAGATTGATTCTGGCCGCCTCCTTGGGAATAAACTTGGGCTCCGTGGTCATGATGGTCTTGCCGGCCGCGCTCTGGGGCAGCTCATCCCGGCTCAGATTGCGCAGGTTCTCATCCTCCATTGCAGGGAGCACCAGCAGTTCCATGAACCGCTTTATGAAGGTAGATTTGCCTGTGCGGACCGGCCCTACTACGCCTATGTAAATCTCTCCGCCTGTTCTCGCCTGAATATCCTTGTATACATTAAAATTGTCCATAAATATACCCCCTTGCTATGCTTTTATAGTATATGCAGGGGGGTATGAGTATATGACTGGTGCGGAATCACGCCGTATCAGCTTTATTCACGCAAAGTCAATGGATAAAATCAGGCTGTCTTCGCCTCCAGGGCTTCCACTCTTTTTTCCACTTCCTGTATCATCTTAAGGAGCATGGCGCCATTGATATCATCCAGCTTCTTAATCCTGTAATACTCTGTCATCTCATCTAATCTGCGTTTCATCGTGTCCAGCCGTTCTGTCAGATTATCCTGTACCCGGTCCAATTCCCCAAGAATCAGATTCTCTGATTCTGTGATACGGTTATCCAGTCTTCTGTCTATTTCTACCAGGATATGCTCCTGGGTACCGGTAAGGCGCGTATCCAGTTTCTTATCCACCTCCGTCAGGATATGCTCCTGGGTACCGGTAAGGCGCGTATCCAGTTTCTTATCCACCTCTGTCAGGATATGCTCCTGCGATTCCGCAATCTCTTCTTTCATGATTGCTCGTATCATCTCCAAGTCCTGTCGTTCAAGCATTTATCCACCCCTTATCCTATGGCCTGAGTGTTTCAGCACTCAGGTAAAAAACGTCGTTCAGATTCCAGTACCGTCTCAGCCGTACACTATATATAGCATATCTTACCTGGGGTGTCAAGGGAAGAAGCAGGGGTTATCCTCCCCTGCTCCTTTCTCATATCCGTGATTCTTTTTTCCATAAATATTCCTGACAATGAACCATCTTTATCTTTATTCACTGAGATATGCTTTTTTTACCTGATCATTGTTCATAAGCTCCTTTGCGTCTCCGCTGAGAGCAATATTTCCTGTCTCCAAAACATATGCCTTATGGGCAATGGAAAGAGCCTTCTTAGCGTTCTGTTCCACAAGAAGCACGGTGGTGCCATCTGCGTTTATCTTCTGGATAATATCAAATATCTCATTTACATAGATAGGTGAAAGTCCCATGGAGGGCTCATCCATTACAATCATCCTGGGGTGGCTCATAAGGGCCCTTCCCATGGCAAGCATCTGCTGCTCGCCTCCGGACAGGGTTCCTGCAAGCTGGTTCTTACGCTCCTCCAGACGCGGGAAACGCTGGTATATCATCTTCAGCGTGGACTCAGTCTCTTCCTTGTCTTTTCTTGTATAAGCTCCCATCTTCAGGTTCTGAAGCACCGTAAGGGTGGCGAACACGCGCCTTCCCTCGGGCACATGGGCGATTCCCATGCCCACCAGTTTATAACCGGAAACCCTGGTTATGTCGGTTCCCTCATATACGATTTTACCTGTTTTCGCGCTGATAAGTCCAGTGATGGTATGCAGGGTCGTGGTCTTCCCCGCACCGTTGGCACCAATCAGAGCCACAATTTCTCCCTGGTTAACATCAAAGGAGATTCCTTTTATGGCCTGGATTACACCGTAGTATACTTCCAGATCCCTGACTTCAAGCATAGCCATATTATACGCTCCTCCTATTCACCAAGATATGCTTTGACAACTTCCGGATTGTGAAGCACCGCGCCGGTCTCGCCCTGGCACAGGACCTGTCCGAAGTTGAGAACAGTCAGTTCTTCGCAGATACCGCTGACAAGCTTCATATCATGTTCAATCAGAAGGATGGTCATATCGAAATTATCCCTCACAAAACGGATGGTATCCATAAGCTCGGCTGTCTCGTTTGGATTCATTCCCGCCGCCGGCTCATCCAGGAGAAGGAGCTTTGGCTCTGTAGCCAGCGCCCTGGCTATCTCCAGCTTTCTCTGCTTTCCGTATGGAAGGTTTGACGCCTTGTAGTCGCACTCCTCATCCAGTCCGAATACCTTGAGCAGCTCCATGGCCCTCTCATCCATCTGCTTCTCCACCTTAAAATAGTTGGGGAAACGGAAAATTCCGGCCGTAGTGGAATACCTGTAATGATTGTGAAGGCCCGCCTTGACATTGTCCAGCACGGACAAATCCTTAAACAAACGGATGTTCTGGAAGGTCCTGGCGATTCCGGCCTGGTTTATTTCCGTGGTTTTCTTGCCGGTAATGTTGACTCCCGCCAGCTCAATGCTTCCCGCGTCCGGCTTATATACGCCTGTCAGCAGGTTGAAAATGGTGGTCTTACCGGCTCCGTTTGGTCCGATAAGGCCGTAAAGCTGCCCCTTTTCTATGCTGATTTGAAAGTTGTCAACTGCCTTAAGGCCGCCAAAAGATATGCTTAAATTCTTAACTTCAAGTAATGCCATCTTATGCTGCCTCCTTTGCGGGTTTCTTATCTTTTCTGCTGAATTTCTCCGCCACACGCTCACGCAACACCACAAACTGGGGCGCGGAGTTGAAAAGCATGGCCAGAATCAGCACGATTGCGTACATGAGCATACGGTAATTGCTGAGTCCGCGCAGCATCTCCGGAAGGAGATACAGGATGACCGTTGCAATGACGGAACCGCGGATATTTCCAATGCCGCCCAGTACAACATATACCAGAATCATGATGGACATGTTGTAACCGAAGTTCTTTGGCAGGGCTGTCAAAGTGGTCAGGTTGTGGGCGTACAACACACCGGCAGCACCGGCAAGTCCGGCGGAAATGGAGAATGCCAGCAGTTTGTACTTGGTGATGTTGATGCCGATGGACTCCGCTGCAATGCGGTTGTCGCGGATGGCCATGATGGCGCGGCCCGTGCGGGAGTTCACCAGGTTCATGACAATAAACAAAGTGACCAGCACCAGAATGACGCCTATGGTAAAGGTGGCTGCCTGGGGCGTCCCCGTGATGCCCTGGGCGCCCTTTATCAGTATTTCCCCACCCTCTCCCATCTTTAAGGACATGGAATCCTTAAAGGAGATATGGAAGCCGGCAGCGTCCCGTCCCAGATAAACAGCATTGACCAGGTTCTTGATGATTTCGCCAAAGGCCAGGGTCACAATGGCCAGATAATCGCCTCTAAGGCGCAGCACGGGGATTCCGATGATGACGCCGAACAGGGCCGCTGTAACGGCTCCGATAAGGATGGCGATGACCATTCCCAGGGTCGGGTCAACGGCTCCCTTCATGCACTTTGAAAACAAGGCTCCGGCAAAGGCTCCCACGCACATAAAGCCCGCGTGGCCCAGACTCAGCTCTCCCAGGATGCCCACGGTCAGGTTCAGGGACACAGCCATGATGACGTAGATACAGAAAGGAACCAGCAGCCCTTTCATAAGGCTGGATATATGTCCTGTTCCCACCAGAACCTGCATAATGATATAGGCGGCCACCACCATGCCGTATGTAATCATATTATTTATGAATATCTTTCGTTTCGCGTTGCTCTTCATACCGGCACCTACACTTTCTCATTAATCTTCTTGCCCAGAATACCGGTAGGCTTCACCAGAAGCACGATAATCAGGACGGAAAACACAATGGCATCTGACATCTGTGAGGATATGTATGCCTTGGACAGAATCTCAATGACGCCCAGCAGGATACCGCCGATAAAGGCGCCGGGAATGGAGCCGATTCCTCCGAATACAGCCGCAACAAAGGCTTTGATACCCGGCATGGAACCAGTATAGGGAGTAAGGGACGGATACGCGGAGCAGAGCAGCACGCCCGCTATGGCGGCCAGTGCGGAGCCAATGGCAAATGTAAGGGCAATTGTGCCGTTTACATTGATTCCCATAAGGGTGGCAGCACCCCTGTCCTCGGAAACCGCCAGCATGGCCTGCCCGGCCTTGGACTTGTTGATAAACGCAGTGAGTCCAATCATGATGATGACACAGGAAAGGATGGTGACAACGGTCTCCCCTGTAATGGTCATCTCTCCTCCTGCCAGCTTTATGGCAGGCAGAGTCACCACAGAGGTGAAGGACTTGGTATCTGCCCCAAAGATAAGAAGGGCAACGTTCTGCAGCAGGTAGCTGACACCGATTGCCGTAATGAGAACCGCAAGAGGAGAGGCGCCGCGCAGGGGCTTATAAGCAATCCGTTCAATGGTCATGCCCAACAGCGTACATACGGCCACCGCAAGGAGAACCCCCGCCATGGGCGGCAATCCCATTGTGCTGACCGTGACAAACACCACGTAGCTGCCTATCATAATAACATCGCCATGAGCGAAATTCAGCATCTTGGCAATGCCGTAAACCATTGTATATCCAAGCGCGATGATGGCATATACACTGCCCAGGCTGATGCCGTTAATCAAATAGTTAATAAAGCCCATACCTACACCTCTTCGTCTGAAGTCTTTTTTAGTTTATCGCTATAAAGCGACAGATTATTCAAAATTATATCATATATCGTTACTATAAACAAGAGGGTTGTCATAGTGACAACCCTCTGTTGGGTTTTCTGGTTGGTTCTGTCCGAATTCAAAGGACTGCTGATTACATTGCAGTGTAAGCTCCGTCCGCTACCTTAACAGCCTTTGGTGCCTTGTGAGGCTCACCATCCTCGGTCCAGGTCATGCCCTCGCCGGTCAGGCCGTCTAATTTGATGTTCAGCATAGATGCCTTTAACGCATCGCAAATCGTGCCGGCGTCTGCATCAGGAGTTACATTGGCATCTTCAATGGCAGCCTTGATAGCGTAGATCGCATCGTACGCGTCTGCCGCGAACTGAACCGGAACCTCGTTGTAAGCAGCCTTGTAGCTGTCTACGAACTTAACGGTCAGGTCGTCGGTTGCATCTGCTGCGAATGGTGTCAGGAGCATAAGTCCCTCTGCCAGCTTGGTGTCAAAATTCTCAACCTGAAGGATACCGTCCATACCGTCGCATCCAAAGAACTGGGGAGCAAATCCCATGGTGCTGGCCTGCTGAAGAATCAGGGAAGCCTCGGTATAGTAGATCGGCAGGAATACCAGCTCAGCGCCCGCATCCTTGGACTTCTGTAACTGGGTGGAAAAATCCTTGTTGCTGTCAGCGGTAAAGGCCTCGGCTGCAACAATCTCTATTCCCTGGTTTGCGGACTCTTCCACGAACTTCTCATAGATACCGCTGGAATATACGTCGGAGCTGTCATAGATAACAGCGACCTTGGAAGCCAGCTTGTTCTCGCCTATGTATTTAGCGGATGCAGCGCCCTGGTCCGGATCGGAGAAGCAGATACGGAATACGTTGGGGTTAGCCGCACACTCTACAGCGGAACCGGATGGTGTAATCTGGAACATGTTGTCAGCCGCGGTCTTGTCCGCAACTGCGATACATGGAGCGGAGGTTACCGTGCCCATCAGCACCTGCATACCCCAATCCTTTAATGTATTATAAGCATTGACAGACTTCTCTGCATCATGCTCGTCATCCTGGAAATTGAATTCAATCTGTGCGCCGTTTATTCCTCCGGCCTCATTGATTTCCTTTACTGCCAGTTCTGCGCCGTGCTGTACAGCCACGCCGTACACAGCCGCGCCGCCGGTCACAGGGCCGATGCCGCCAATTTTGAACACGCCGCCTGCCGCAGTGGTATCTGCTGCCTCACTTCCCTCTGCTTTTGCGTCTGCCGCAGTAGTTTCCGCTGCCTTTGTGGTCTCTGCCGTATTGGAACCGCCGCATGCTGTCAATGACATAGCCATAACGGCTGCCAGGCCCAGGCTTAAAAATCTCTTCTTCATAATTAGTTCCTCCTCTTGCCTTTAAAATATAAAGCTTTCTATATTATAGGTAGTCCGGGTGGGTTTGTCAATCGTTTCATGAAAATTATGGTTTATTTTTGATGATTTGCCGAAAAATTAGAGCAAAAGCAGGTATAATCCGCCAAAAACAGGCTATTTTTTAGGGGAAAGGCACCATTTCTGGTTCCTTTCCCCTATTTTTATTCCTCTGCCCACTCTAAATCCGAGTTTTCGATACGCTTATCCCTGAGCATCAGCTCCAGGACCGCTTCCTTTGCGGGCATGCCTCCGAACAGGATGGCATTGACCTGTTCCACGATTGGCATGGACACCTCGTACTGCTGTGACAGCGCCAGAGCCGCCCTGGCGGAATATACGCCTTCCACCACCATCTTCACCTCTGCCATGGCTTCCTCCATGGTACGGCCCTGGCCAATCAGTATGCCGGCCCTGCGGTTGCGGCTGTGCATGCTGGCGCAGGTCACAATCAAGTCCCCGATGCCTGTAAGCCCGGCAAATGTCTCCATCCGTCCGCCCATGTCAATGCCCAGGCGGGATATCTCCGCGATTCCTCTGGTAATGAGGGCTGCCTTGGTATTGTCACCGTATCCCAGGCCGTCAGCCATACCGGCGGCCAGGGCAATCACATTCTTAAGGGCTCCTCCCAGCTCGATTCCCAGCACATCCGGGCTGGTATACACGCGGAACACTTCGCTCATAAAGATTCCCTGGACAAATTCAGCCACGCTGCGTTTATGAGCGCCTGCCACACATGTGGTGGGAAGTCCCCTGCTCACTTCCTCCGCATGGCTGGGTCCGGAAAGGACTGTCACCTCCGCCTCCGGCAGCTCCTCCTCAATAATCTGGGACAGGGTCATGAGGCTCTTTTCCTCGATTCCCTTTGCCACATTGGTTATCACCTGGCCCTGCTTTATGTAGGGCCTCATCCTTTGTGATGTCTGCCTCACAAAAACCGAGGGAACAGCAAGTACCAGAAGGTCCTTGTCCCTCATAGCCTCCTCAAGGTCATCCGTAAGCCCGATTGCTTCCGGGATCCTTACCTCAGGAAGGTTGCGGTGGATACGCGTATCCTTTAGTTCCGCTATCTCCTGCGGGATGGCGGACCATATCTGTACCGTATGTCCGTTGCCGTTAAGTAAAACTGACAGGGCCGTGCCCCAAGTTCCTGATCCGATTACACCGATTGATGCCATAACCTCACCGTCCATTAATTGTCTTTTGCTGTCCTTTGTATACTACTCTGTCTTTTTCTTAGCGCCTACCTTGTTCTCCCTGCCCTGTGCCAGCCTGACGATATTCGCCCTGTGCCTCCAGAAAGCCATGGCCGCTATCACCGCGGAAACAGCGTAGAACTGGGGTCTGGCCTCGGGTACGAGCCCGTAAGCCCCCAAATGGCCGAAATAGATGTTCCAGCACAGGAAAATAGCGGACACCACCAGGGAGCCCAGGGACACATACCTGGTCACTGCCACGATGAGCACAAAGACCAGCAGACAGACAGCCGTCAGCCGCCAGTCCAGTGAAAACATGATCCCTGCTGTTGCCGCAATTCCCTTACCGCCCTTAAACTTAAGATAAAAAGGAAAATTATGGCCCAATATGACGCCAAAGCCCGCACAGAGTATCAGCACATAGATATACCCCGGCTGGGACCGGAAAAGAATCCTTACCAGGAAGCAGGGTATCACCGTTTTCAGGAAATCACCCATGAATACAATGAGACCTGCCTTTACTCCCATGACGCGCAGCGCGTTGGTACTCCCCGAATTGCCGCTGCCGTGCTGGCGTATATCAATTCCCTTGGACTTGCCGTAAATGAAACCGGTCTGGAATAAACCAAAAACATATCCCATGACCAAACATATAATCTGTTCCACTCCTTAATCCCCCTTTTCTTACACTTATTGCTCTTTTCCTTTTCGTTCCCTGACAAGAAATTTTAAGGATGTGCCCTTAAAGCCGAAGGCATTTCTGATCTGGTTCTCCAGATACCTGGTATAAGAAAAATGCATCAGCTCCTTATCATTGACAAAGATCACAAAGGTAGGAGGCTTTACCGCCACCTGGGTCATATAGTAAATCTTAAGCCGTTTTCCCTTGTCTGAAGGCGGCTGCTGCATGGCCACTGCCTCTGTCATGATTTCGTTGAGAACGCCGGTGGCCACCCTCAGGTTCTGGTTCTGGCGCACCACGTCAATCATCTCAAAAAGCTTGGTGAGACGCTGTCCCGTTGCCGCGGATATAAAAAGGAATTCCGCGTAAGGGATGAAGGAGAGGATCTCCTTGATTTTCCTGGTATATTCATATATGGTCTTGTCCGTTTTCTCGATGGCATCCCACTTATTTACGGCCACAATGATTCCCTTGCCCCTCTCATGGGCGATTCCGGCAATCTTGGCATCCTGCTCCGTGACGCCTTCTATTGCGTCTATGACCACAACCACCACATCGGCCCGTTCCACGGCGGACACGGTGCGGATGATGCTGTAGCGCTCCAGCTCTTCCTTTATCTTGCTCTTGCGGCGCAGGCCGGCCGTGTCTATGAATACATAAGGCGTGCCTTCATGGATAACCTCCGTATCCACCGCATCCCTGGTGGTGCCCGCTATATCCGACACAATGACACGGTTCTCACCCAGAAGCTTATTTATAATGGAAGACTTTCCCACATTCGGCTTGCCTACCACGGCAATCCTTGGCCGCTCGTCCTCCTCTTCCTCCATCTGCTCCGAGTCAAAGTGCTTCACCACCTCGTCCAGCAGATCACCGATTCCCAGCCGTGAAGCAGCCGACACAGCGATGGGATCTCCGATTCCCAGATTGTAAAACTCGTAGACGTCATTGCCGTACTTGGCAACGCTGTCCACCTTGTTCACAGCCAGCACCACCGGCTTGCGGGACTTGCGCAGCAAATCAGCCACCTTTGAATCCGCGTCCACCAGTCCCTGGCGCACATCCACGATAAAAACAATCACATCCGCGGTGGAAATGGCAATCTCCGCCTGCTCGCGCATCTGGGACAGGATGATATCCTTGGAATCCGGCTCAATGCCGCCGGTGTCAATCAGCGTGAAATTCATATTCAGCCATTCGCAGTCCGCGTAAATCCGGTCCCTGGTCACGCCCGGAGTGTCCTTTACAATGGAAATGGTATCTCCTGCTATGACATTAAACAACGTAGACTTTCCCACATTGGGCCTGCCTACGATTGCAACTATTGGTTTGCTCATGTTTATAACCTCCTCATTAATGACCTTACGTCACATCTGCCTGCGCACAATCCGGTACTCATCATCGGACTGGTAATAAGGACATGCGTTTACGGTACCTCTCAAAAAGCGCCCCATCTCATCCTCATCCAGATTCACTTCACAGACATAGTAATCATTTTGCTCATCATATACGTAATTGCCGCAGCACTCGCAGCTGGTCTTTCTGTTCTTTTCCGGTTTCATATGAATCCATATCCTTTAACACAAATTCTTCGCATCCGCTTGATTTTACTATACCGGACCTGACTTGTAAAGCACTTTCTTATTAACCTCTATCATAGCAATATAACTTATTTTTGTAAATGCAAAGTTAATTTTCTATAAATGTTTCTGAAAATTTCTTGTTTTTTTTGACGAAATTATATCAACCCCTTGACCCGGTCAAACGGAAATGGTATAAATCATATGTGATATTTTCAAACAAATGATGATTCCAAAGGAGCAAAGCTATCATGGCTAACAATTTTGTATTCAAAGATTCCCTTCCCGTAGCGCCTTTAAAAATCGCCGCACTGGAAAGCTGTAAGAATCTTGCAGCCAAGGTGAACGACCATATTGTACAATTCAGGCGCAATGATATAGAGGAACTGATGCGCCGCAAGGAGGACCTTCACTACCGCGGTTATGACGTGGATTCCTATCTGCTTCACTGCAGCTGTCCCAGATTCGGAACAGGCGAGGGCAAGGCCGTCATCAATGAATCCGTAAGGGGCACAGATGTTTTTGTCATGGTGGATGTGATGAATTACAGCATTCCCTATACGGTAAGCGGTTATACCAACCACATGTCGCCGGACGACCATTTTCAGGATTTGAAGCGGATTATCGGGGCCTGCTCCGCCACTGCCCACAGGGTCAATGTGGTCATGCCCTTCCTATATGAAAGCCGCCAGCACAAGCGCAGCAAACGCGAGTCCCTGGACTGCGCCATGGCTTTAGAGGAGCTGGCAGCCTTGGGTGTGGAAAACATCATCACCTTTGACGCCCACGACCCGCGGGTACAGAACGCCATCCCGCTGATTGGCTTTGACAATTTCATGCCCACGTATCAGTTTGTAAAGGCCCTCTTTTCCCATGATTCCAACATCCGTATTGACAAAGAACACTTAATGGTCATCAGCCCGGACGAGGGCGCCATGAACCGCGCCGTATACCTTGCCAACAACCTGGGTGTGGACATGGGTATGTTCTATAAGCGCAGGGATTATTCCCAGGTAATCGGCGGACGCAACCCAATCGTGGCCCATGAATTCCTGGGTTCTTCCGTAGAAGGAAAGACCGTACTTATCATCGACGATATGATATCCTCCGGCGAAAGCATGCTGGATACCTGCAAGGAGTTAAAGGAACACAAGGCTGACAAGGTCATTGTATGCTGTACCTTCGGTCTCTTCACCAACGGCCTTGAGAAATTTGACGAGTACTACCACCAGGGATATCTGGATTATGTCATCACCACCAACCTGAATTACCGCACCCAGGAACTGATTGACAGAGAGTGGTATCTGGAAGCCGACATGAGCAAATACCTGGCCGCTGTCATCAACTCCATGAACCATGACCGCTCCATCAGCGCCTCCCTTTCTCCCACGGAGAAGATTCAGAAGCTGGTCCAGAAGCGTCAGAACGGCGGATACGAGTATTTCCAGAAGCTTGTATAAAGCCCTGTCATCCATGTAAAAGAATCAATATAGAGGAATTAATACAGGAAAATCAATATTCAAAAATGCACGGTCCGCGGCAGCGAAATGCCCACCGAAAGGGACTGTGCATTTTTTTGTTTCTCTCGATTGTCACACCAGGCTCCATGCGGCGGTACTTCCATGGCAGCCAGCTGTTCCTGCTGCATGGTCTCAAAATATCCGCCTCCCATAATGTCCCAGTACATCCGGCTGCGCTCCATCCGCTGTTCCAGAACAGGCCATGCTACCTAAGGCACAGAAACGCCGCCAGGTTTCCCCGCTCCTCCCCCACCTTCCTGTGAGAAAAGAGGTAATCGCTGTTGCACATGGTGCAAATATTCGTAATATGAATATTCTCCCGGCGTATGCCCGCCTCACGGAAAATGATTTCATTGGCCTTCCACAAATCCAGCTGGTACTTTCCGGGTCTTTTTCCCTGGCAATAGAGTTCTTCCCAGTATTCCGGCTCAAAGGCTTTCCTGAATTCCTCCACCACTTCACCGCCCACTTCAAAGCATTCCCGGCAGATGCTGGGGCCCACACATGCAATCAGATCCTCCGGCTTTGTGCCAAAGGCTTCCTTCATGGCATCCACCGTCACCTGGCCCATACGTTTAACCGTCCCTCTCCATCCTGAGTGGCTGAGCCCGATGGCCCTGTTCACCGGGTCCAGCAGGTACAGGGGCACACAGTCCGCATAAAAGGTCACCAGGGTAAGCCCCGGCACATCGGTAATCAGGCCGTCGATGTCCCTGTAATCCCTTTCCCTTACAACGCCCTTTCCCGCATCCTCCTGTGTCACCCGGCGCAGGTTGACCGTATGTGTCTGGTGGGACACCACCATTCGGTCCCGCTCCACTCCCAGGGCAGCTGCCATACGCGTAAAGTTTTCCAGCACATCTTCCGCCGCGTCTCCCCTGCTGTAAGAGAAATTCATGGTGGAGAACTTTCCCCTGCTGGCTCCGCCCATGCGGGTGGAAAAACCATTGACCGCCAGTCCGGTATCATCCAGCGCCTTAAATGAGAGATAGGGAACGCCCGTACTGTCTTTTATGTCAAATACGTGAGACTTGTTCTTATAGCTCCAGTTTATATCCATAACACCATTGCCTCCTTATATTCAAAATGCATCCTGTATCAGCTCAATGTCACTGCCCAGAATTCCTACCACGTCAAACCGGCAGGGAACATCTGCGCCCATTCCATGGCTGTACAGATAAAAGGCCGCTGCCCGCCGTATCCTCTCCTGCTTCCTTGCGTCAACAGCCTCTGCCGGACTTCCCATGGACAGCCCGGAACGGTATTTAACCTCCGCGAAAACAAGATACCTGCCATGGCGGCAAATCAAATCAATTTCTCCCTGGCGGCAACGGAAATTCCGTTCCAGCACGCGGTAACCCTTACTTGTTAAAAAAGCAGCCGCTGTTTCCTCATAACGGCTGCCTGTCTGTCTCTTATTCATATGTATCCGCCTGTTCCTATGTATCCGCCTGAATAATATTTCTGATAAAGCTTCTCCTGTGAATGGGGCAGGGACCAAGCTCCCTGATGGCAGCTATGTGGGCCACCGTCCCGTATCCCTTGTGTTTGGCGAATCCATATCCCGGAAACAGTTCCTCATACCCGGCCATCATATGGTCCCTGGTGACCTTTGCCAGGACGCTGGCCGCCGCTATGGACAGGCTCTTTGCGTCCCCCTTAATAATAGGCACCTGCACCGCATCCAGCCCGGGAATGGTGACGGCGTCGTTGAGAAGTATTTCCGGCTTCACGGCAAGGCCCTTCACAGCCTCCCTCATGGCCTCATAGGTAGCCTGAAGAATATTGATTTCGTCAATCCTGGCAGGAGTTGCCAGGCCCACATTCCATGCAACAGCCTTTTCCTTTATCTCTAGAAACAGATCCTCCCGGCGTTTCTCCGACAGCTTCTTGGAATCGTTGAGATACAGGATGCGGCATCCCTTTGGCAGCACCACGGCTCCTGCTGCCACCGGTCCTGCCAAAGGTCCCCGTCCGGCTTCATCAATGCCGCAGATATAAGTGTATGCGTCATATTCCTTCTCGTATTCCGCCATGGCCTCCAGACGGGCCATTTCCTGCTCCAGCTTTTCTCCCTTTAGCACCCTTGCAGCCATTGTCATCCCACCTTGTCCTTTTGATTCTCCGGCTCCTCTAACGTGATCCGCCCCAACTTTCCCGCCCTGAAATCATCCAGAAGCAGGGCTGCCGCCCTGGACACATCCAGATCCCCGCCTTTTAACAGGCAGGCCCGGACCCTGGCAATTTCCTCCAGGATAAATGCCGCTTCCTTCCCCTCCGTCTCCAGGCCAAACCGTTCAGACAGCACCTGAGGATAACGCTTTTTCAAAAAGCGTATGAGCTCCCAGGCCAGCTCGTCTTTGTTGAGAATCTGGTCATTGATGGAGCCGATGAGAGCCAGCTTAAGGCCCACCTGCTGGTCCTCAAACCTGGGCCACAGGATACCGGGGGTGTCCAAAAGCTCCAGCGTCTTATTCAGGCGTATCCACTGGTTTCCCTTGGTGACGCCGGGCTTGTTGCCAGTCTTGGCGCAGGCCCTTCCCGCGAAGGAATTGATGAAGGTGGACTTACCCACATTGGGAATCCCCACCACCATGGTACGGATGGGACGGTTGAGTATGCCCCTGCGCCGGTCCCTCTCTATCTTTTCCTTACATGCCTCCTGGATTACGGACTGCACCTGCTTAAGTGTTCCCTTGTTCCTGGCATCAATCTTCACCACATGAATGCCCTTGTCCTCAAACCAGGCTGCCCAGCGGGCATTCTGTCCCTCGTCCGCCAGGTCCGATTTGTTGAGAAGCACCATCCTGGCCTTGCCCGCGCCCAGGTCATCTATATCCGGGTTCCGGCTGGAAAGGGGAACCCTGGCGTCTACCAGCTCTATTACCAGGTCAATAAGCTTCATATCTTCCTTCATGGCCCGCTTTGCCTTGGTCATATGACCAGGATACCACTGAATGTTCATATTTGTAAACTCCTGTTCTATCTTGAATGGATGAAGTCCAGTTTCAGAAGGGGGAACATCCTGAACCAAACCTTGCCCTGTATCTGTTCTCTTTTTACATTTCCAATATTGGGGAATCGGCTGTCCTCACTGCTGTCCCTGTTATCTCCCAGCAGGAAATACTCGTTGTCCTCCAGCTTAATGGGAGTGTCCGCCCTTCCTGCCAGGGACACCTGTTCCAGGCCGTCCTCGGCATTTAAAAGCTCGCCGTCAATAAATATATAACCGCCCTTAATCTGCACGGTCTCGCCGGGAAGACCGATGATCCGCTTTACATTCTTCTTGTGGTCCTCACGCTCAAATACCACGATATCATACCGTTCCGGCTTTCCCACATCATAAATCAGGCGGTTCACCAGGACCACGTCGTCCGCATCTAAAACTGGCTGCATGGAACCGCCCGACACAGGCACCTGGGTACAGAAACTGTAGACCAGGAACCAGGCACAGGCCAGGACCAACACCACATTGACCGCCCAGCGGACTGCTTTTCTCAGCCACGCCGTATCCTCATTCACATAAAAATCCATGTACCCACACCTATCTCTTAAGGCACTTCCCGGACTGCTTCCGGGTATGCCGCCTGCTTAACAAAATAGAGTTTGCATCTGCAAACTCTATTCTCACTTCCACTACCTGATTATTTAACTAATTCTCTAACCTTGGCAGCCTTACCAACCCTGTCTCTTAAGTAATTCAGCTTTGCTCTTCTTACTTTACCCTTACGTACAACCTCTACGTTGTCAACGCTAGGGGAATGTAATGGCCAGGTCTTCTCAACGCCGATACCATTGGAGTTCTTCCTTACGGTAAAGGTCTCTCTGGCTCCGCCGTTCTGTCTCTTAATGACAGTTCCCTCGAAAATCTGGATTCTCTCGCGGTTTCCCTCTCTAATCTTGTTGTATACCTTAACGGTATCGCCAACATTAAAGCTGGGTACGCTTTCCTTCAACTGGGCTGCTTCAATGTTCTTAATAATATCGTTCATCGTGTGAACCTCCTTCATCTATTGGATGTTCTTAATACGCCGGCAGTAAATCAGATTCACTACTCACAGTAACAGAGGACCATCTATTTCTTGTCACAATGACTTATTCTAGCATATATTGTCCCAAAATGCAAGCATTTTATGAGCTGTTTCGCCTTCCTTCTATATTCTCCTCTTTCTCCTCAGGAAGGACATACAGATGGACCTTGTCAATGCGGTTCTTTTCCACCTGCTCCACCACCAGACGCACGTTGCCGCACATCACCTCTTCGCCCTGGGAAGGCAGGTGTTCCAGGCGGTCAATGACAAGACCTCCCACAGAATCATAGTCCTCAGAGGACAGCTCTAAATCCAAAATGTCGTTGAGATCATCCAGCTTCATGGAACCTTCCGCCAGATACTGGCCGTCTCCCAAATCCACCAGTTCCTCTTCCTCGTCCTCGTCATACTCATCGCGGATATCGCCCACGATTTCTTCCAGGATATCCTCCAGGGTAATGAGCCCTGCCGTGGCGCCGTACTCATCCAGAACAATGATAATATTGTTGGGAGACTTCTTAATCTCCATCATCAGCTCGGACAGCTTTTTAGACTCAAAGGTATAAAATGGCTGGCGCAGGTAATCCGACACACAGAAGGACGCCTTGTCCTCCACCAGCAGCAGATCCTTAATATTGATGATGCCCACCACATTATCCGTTGTCTCCTTATAGACCGGAAGCCTGGTATAATGCTCCTCCTTAAATATCTGAATCAGGTCGTCATAATCAGCCTCAATGTCAACAAACACCATATCGATTCTGGGAACCATGACATCCTTTGCCACGGAGTCTCCCAGGTCAAACACATTGTTAATCATCTCACGTTCTTCCGACTCGATGACGCCCTTTTCATGGCCCACGTCCACAATGGTCCTGAGCTCGTCCTCCGTAATGTCGTCGTTCTTCTTATCAGGGTCCACATGAAGGGCCTTAAGGACAATCAGAGACATCCAGTTAATTAGGATAATGAGAGGGGTCAGCACTGTCATCAGAATGTGAATCATATGGCCGACCCGCAGGGAATACCGCTCCGCCTCCAGGGTGGCCATTGTCTTAGGTGTTATCTCACCAAAAATCAAAATTAAAAGCGTCAGTACGCCGGTCGCAGCTCCAGCGGCTTTATTTCCAAATATTTCCGTTACCAGCACGGTAAGCATGGAAGAGGCCGAAAGATTTACCACATTGTTGCCGATTAAGATGGCGCTGAGCATCCTTCCCTGATTCTCAGACAGTTTCATAACCCACTGCGCAGATTTGTTTCCCCCTTCTGCCAATGTCCTGATACGGATTTTATTGACGGTTGTAAGGGCGGTCTCCGACGACGAGAAAAAAGCGGAAAGTCCCAGTAAAATAATAATGATAACGACACGTATGGCAATACTGTCACCCGATGGGGCCAAAAAAATCAACTCCTATTATTTCATATTTTACGGTCCCAAAAGCCCGGAACGCATGGGCCGGGGCCTGTAATGGATGTATTTGTGTGGATAGTTTCAGAGAATTGTACAATATTATTGGGGGATTGTCAAGATGACGATATTCGTGGGGGAGGGGACGCGTGGTGGGAGGGGATCGAGGAAAAGCAGCGGGAGGAGGCGGGGAGGCTGCCCGTACCCTTGGCCTGTTCTTTATTCCGGCGAAGCGGGGATATGTGGCTGGGCTGGGAATTACGTTGTGGAGCGAGAGGAACGGATGCACCTCACCCCACCTCATCCCCCCGCAAGCAACCCCATCACTTTATAGTACCCCTCCAGCTCCCCCACCGTACAAGCCTTCTCTGCCAGCAATTTCTTCGCCCCGGCCATTGCCTTTCGTTTGATGCGGCCGGCGGCGGCCTCGTCGCCCAGGGCTTTTACGTATTGGTCCAGGAGCTCCTCCAGGATTTCCAGGTCGCCTTTTTCCTGCCGGAGGGAATCCAGGTATTTTACTTCCTTCATGGTCAGGCCGGCCTGTTTCAGAAGGTCCGGGCGGCGTTCCAGGGTGCGTTTTATGGATTGCTGCCTGCGCCACTCTTCGATGTTTTTATGGTGGCCGCTTAAAAGCACCTCCGGAACCTCCATTCCGCGGAATACTTCAGGACGGGTGTACTGGGGGTATTCTAACAGGCTGTCACGGAAGGATTCCTCCTTTGCTGAGGCGTCATTGTTCAGTACCCCCGGCACCAAGCGGGAGATACAGTCAATCATGACCATGGCGGGAAGTTCCCCGCCTGTGAGGACATAATCCCCCACGGAAAGATAGTCCGTGGCAATCAGCTCCAGGGCGCGTTCGTCAATTCCTTCGTAATGCCCGCAGAGAAAGACCAGGTCCTCCTCCTTTGCCAGCTCCTCTGCTATGGTCTGGTTGAACACCCTGCCCTGGGGCGTCATGTAGATAAGCCTTGGCTTCCTGCCGATGCGCCCGCACAGGGCCTCGTAAGCCTCGCACACAGGTCCGGGCTGCATGACCATGCCCGCGCCGCCGCCGTAAGGGGCGTCGTCCACATGCCTGTGCTTATCTTTTGAATAATCCCTGATGTCTATGGCTTCCACGGATATGGTTCCGCTCTCCATGGCCCGCCCCGTTATGCTGGTTCCCAGGCCTCCCATGACCATGTCAGGGAACAGTGTCAGTATGTGAAAATTCATTCGGTCTCCTTCCAGCGGTTCTTAAGCTTTGTCTGAAGGCGGTACAAAGTGTTCATTGCGTCAAGGGGCGTCATGGTGGACAGCTCCAGGCTGTCCAGCTCCCGGATGATATCGTCATCCTTTACCGTATCAAAGAAGGACAGCTGCTGCATGTCCACCTCGTCCGGCTTCGGCACCGCCTTGTGCTGGGTTATGTTGGAACTGATTTCCGCGATTTCCTTTGCCCTGGCCGTGATGTCCGCATCGCTTAATTCTTCCGCGATTTCCTTTGCCCTGGCTATGACGGAATCCGGTACGCCGGCCAGCTTTGCAACCTGGATGCCGTAACTCTTATCTGCCCCGCCGCGGACAATCTTGCGCAGGAATACAATGTCGTCCCCCTGCTCCTTTACCGCGATACAATAATTCTTTACCCCCGCTATGGTGCCCTCCAGCTCTGTCAGCTCATGGTAATGGGTGGCAAACAGGGTCTTGGCTCCCAAAAGCTTGGAATTGCTTATGTGTTCAATAACAGCCCAGGCAATGGATAATCCGTCAAAGGTGCTGGTTCCCCTTCCGATTTCATCCAGTACCAGAAGGCTGTTTCTGGTGGCGTTGCGCAGTATATTGGCCACCTCTGTCATTTCTACCATGAAGGTGCTCTGCCCGCTGGCCAGGTCATCGGAAGCCCCCACCCTGGTGAAAACGCGGTCGCATATGCCGATATCCGCCTCCTGGGCCGGCACAAAGCTGCCCAGCTGGGCCATGAGTACAATCAGGGCCACCTGGCGCATGTAGGTGGATTTGCCTGCCATGTTGGGACCGGTGATAACGGACAGCCGGTTCTTCCCATTGTCCAGGAAGGTGTCGTTGGCCACAAACATGTCATCCCGCATCATCTGCTCCACCACGGGATGGCGGCCGTTCTTAATTTGAATTACGCCCTTGTCGTTGATGGAGGGCTTCACATAATTGCGGCGGGTAGCCACCACAGACAGAGAGCAGAATACGTCGATTCCAGCTATGGACTTGGCAGTCTTTTGAATGCGTATGACCTCTGCCCCGATTTTGTCCCTGACCTCACAGAACAGGTCATACTCCAGTGACACCAGCTTTTCCTCCGCGCCCATGATAATATCTTCCAGCTGCTTTAATTCATCGGTGGTGAACCGCTCCGCGTTGGTCAGTGTCTGCTTACGGATATAGTAATCCGGCACCTGGTCCTTAAAGGAATTGGTCACCTCAAAATAGTAACCGAATACCTTGTTGAATTTTACCTTCAGGGTCTTGATGCCTGTCTTTTCTTTTTCCCTTGCCTCCAGCTCCGCCAGCCAGTTCTTGCCCTCTGTCTTGGCCTGGCGCAGCTTGTCCGCCTCCTGGTTGTAGCCGTCCTTTATGATGCCGCCTTCCCTGACCGTTATGGGAGGCTCCTCCACGATGGCATCCCCTATGAGCCGGAAGATATCCTGCAGCGGGTCCAGTTCCCGGCCCAGCTCTGCCAGAAGTTCGCTGTTAAACTCTCCCAATATCCGTTTGATATAAGGAAGCATTTCCAGAGAGCTTCTGAAGGCAATCAGATCCCTTGGATTGGCTGTCTTATAACTGATGCGCCCAATCAGACGCTCCAGATCATAGATGGGATTTAAGTACTCGCATATCTCTTCCCTGGAAATATAGTTCATGTTCAGCTCTTCCACCGCGTTCTGGCGCCTGATGATTTCGTCCCTGTGAATCAGCGGCTGTTCGATGCAGGCGCGAAGCAGCCTGGCTCCCATGGCTGTCTTTGTCTTATCCAGAACCCACAAAAGGGTGCCTCTCTTCTGTTTTTCACGCATGGTCTCCACCAGCTCCAGGTTCCTTCTGGTGGATGTGTCAATGACCATGTACTGTCCGGTGGAATAGGGGGTAACGGTGGTAATGTGCTCCAAGGTACTTTTCTGGGTCTCATAGATATACTGCATCACGGCGCCGGCGGCAATGATGCCGGTGGCATAGTCCTCCAGCCCCAGCCCCACCAGGGCTCCCACCTTAAAATGCTCCATCAGGATACGTCGGCAGGATTCCTCGCCGAAAAAGCGGCTGTCCAGAGAGGAAATAACCACCTGATAGCGGTTTTTAAGCCCGTCCATATCCACGCCTGACATGTAAAAGGCATTGTTGCAGATAATTTCAGATGGGGAAAATTTGTTAATCTCGTCAAACAATTCCCGGTCTGAATCCACCTCAGTCACCATGAAATCCCCGGTGCTGATATCTGCCGTGGATATGCCGTAGATTCCATCCATGTATACAATCCCCATCAGATAATTGTTCTTTGTCTCATCCAGCACCTGGGAGCTGGTGATGGTTCCCGGAGTCACCACCCGGATTACCTCCCGCTTCACCAGGCCCTTGGCCTGCTTGGGATCCTCCATCTGCTCCGCGATGGCGACCTTATACCCCTTCTGGACCAGACGGTACAGGTAGGAATCCACTGCGTGGAACGGCACCCCGCACATGGGAGCCCGCTCAGAAAGGCCGCAGTCCTTTCCTGTAAGGGTTATCTCCAGTTCCTTTGACACTGTCAGGGCATCATCGAAAAACATCTCATAGAAGTCTCCCAGACGGTAAAACAGGATACAGTCCGGATACTCCTTTTTTGTCTCCATATAATGCTGCATCATGGGAGATAATTGTGACAAATCCATCAAAATGCTGACCTCTCTTCTCTAGTATGCTTGGTTATTCTTGCTTTATCTTAATCTGTTAGTTTTTGTTGGTCCGGTTTTATCCATTTTCCTTATCAGCCATATGTCCCATATAATAAAATCCCCTGCTCTCCCGCAGATACACAGGCACCAGCTGTCCAATCATGGATGGGTCTCCCGGGAAATGCACCACTGTGTTGTTGGACAGGCGGCCTGTCATAAGCCCCGGCGTATGGACGTTCACCTCTTCCACCAGGACCTCCTGGACCGTCTTAACATCCCGCCCGCACACCTCGGCCGAGATATCCTGTACTTCCTTCAAAAGCCTGTCAAAACGCTCCTTTACAATCTCCTCAGGCACCTGGTCCTCCATGGCTGCCGCCGGTGTGCCGGTACGCTTGGAATAGATGAAGGTAAAGGCGCTGTCAAACCGCACCTTTCTCACCACATCCATGGTCTCCTCAAAGTCCTCGTCTGTCTCGCCCGGAAATCCCACAATAATATCCGTTGTCAGGGATATGCCAGGCACTGCCTTTTTAATCCGCTCCGCCAAATCCAGATACCGCTCCTTTGTATAGCACCGGTTCATGACCTTCAAAATCCGGCTGCTGCCGGACTGGAGGGGAAGGTGCAGATGGCGGCATATCTTTTTAGACCCTGCCATGACCTTTATAAGTTCATCGGATAAGTCCTTTGGATGGGATGTCATGAAACGGATCCGCTCAATCCCGTCTATCTTCTCCACTTCCTCCAAAAGCTGCGCAAAGGTCATGGGATTATCCAGGTTCTTTCCATAGGAATTTACATTTTGTCCAAGGAGCATGACTTCCACCACTCCGTCCGCTGCCAGCTTCTGTATTTCCTTGATGATTTCTTCCGGCCTGCGGCTGCGCTCCCGCCCTCTTACATAGGGCACTATACAGTAGCTGCAGAAATTATTGCAGCCAAACATGATGTTGACTCCTGATTTGAAAGGAAACCTGCGCTCCACCGGCAAATCCTCCACGATTTGATCCGTATCCTTCCACACATCCACCACCATCTTCGTTTTTCCCTGCTTCTGTCCGTCCGGGGTCCGCCCCTCCAGGCACTGGGATACCAGTTCGGCCAGCTTGAATATGTTGTGGGTTCCGAAAATCAAATCCACATATCGGTAGCTTTTTTTGATTTTCGCCACCACTTCCTCCTCCTGCATCATACAGCCGCACAGGGCAATCATCATATCAGGATGTTTTTTCTTATAGGCCCCCAGCTGACCCAGACGGCCGTAAACCCGCAGATTGGCATTTTCCCGCACCGTGCAGGTGTTGTAGAGCACAAAATCCGCTTTCTCTGATTCTGCGGCCTTGTAGCCGATTGTCTCCAAAATCCCCAGAAGCTTTTCCGAATCCCTGGCATTCATCTGGCACCCGAAGGTGTTGATGCAGCAGGTAAGGGGGCGTCCCAGCCTGGCGGAAAGCTCGGCCAGCTGTCTCTTAGCCCGCTCCATGAAGTACTGCTGACGCTCCGGCTCCCCGGCAGGAGGGCCCTGGTTTATGGCTGTTTCTGCATTTTCTATGTTGTCCATGGTATTTCTGGATTCTTCCATTCATCTGCTCCTTAGCTTCTATAATTTAAATCGTTCAGTCTGGTTACTGCACGCTTTCCCGAAACGCATAGCAGGCCGGGCCTATTGCACGGTCCAGCCAATTACGATTAACAGTATGAATTTTACTTTAAAATGGTTGGGAAGTCAACATAAAAAACGCCCTGTGCCGCGGCCCGCAACAAAGGACCTGCCCCGCGGCCGTCCTAAACCAACCGCGGGGCAGGTTGTCCTGTAAGTTTTGGTTATAACCTTCTCACATCCTAATAATATATATCCTCCAGAAGCAACATATAATAGTGCTCCAATCCTTCGCCTGCCACCTGGAAGTCAGCGGCCACCGGCATATGTTCACTGGTAAACTGATTCAGGAACTCCCTGTCTAATACATCCTCAGGGCTCAGGTTATTGTCATGCATATATTTAGCCAGCTCTACCTGAAGCTGAGGTATATATACGGATGACGGCATGGCCCATCCGGACAGCCTTCCTGACATTCCCGCTTCCCGGGCCTTCTCTGCAATCAGGTTGTTAATCTTGCTGTAATCGCCCAAATCCTCCTCTGTGATTTCCAGATTGAGCACCGTTGGATAAGCCTGGGTAGGTGTAGGGCAGCACTGTTCCGCAACGATGAATTTCTCCTTGAATGCTTCGTCCAGTATCACATCGTACATAGGGCAGTTGGTTCCGAAGATATTGGTGTCTGGTCCGTACTGTTCAATCTTCCTCGGAATATCTTCCCTGAGGAACTGAAGCATGGCTGCTGTCCCGTTGCCGGTCTGGGGATCCGGCGTGGTCTCCTCCACCCATGTCATGCCTAACTTCTCACAGGTCTCCTTCATCACATCCCTTCTCTTGGCCTTGCTCTCAGCCGCCATATGGGTGGGGAAGGAATAGTGGATAAATGTCTTTGCCCCCATGTCATGAGCCTTGGTGGGGATGGTTTCACCCCTTCTGATCCAGTCTGTATTGATGGAGATATCCGCATAATCATTCAGGAGCTTCGGGTCGTCATTGCTGGTTACCATGGTTACAATGTCGGGCCGCTTCTCCCTGATGGTCTGGAATGCCGGTACGATTCCCTCCATCCCATTATTGAATAAAATGTACTTCATCTCAGGGTCATCTGCCAGGCTTGTTACAACAGAGATGCAGCCCTCCTTATCCGTGGCAAAATTCTCCGGAAGTGTCTTATGTACCACCAGGTCCGGATACCTTTGGACCATCTCCTGAGCGCCTCTGAATTCATCCTCGCTCACTGTAAGGGTTGGTGTTACGATACCGATTTTGTACGGCTCGCCGGAAGCTTCGGTCTCAGCCTCTGTGGTGTCCTGGTTCTCCTGCTCCCCGGTTGTCCGGGTCTCACTCTCGGTGGAGGACGCTTCCTCCGTCCCGGGGACTGCCGTGGTCTGTGTGGATGCCGGGCTGCCGCATGCCGCTAATGCCATGGAAGCTGCCAGGACCGTGCATAAAATTCTCTTTCTCATAAGTTCCTCCGTTTTATTTTTTATGTATGAAGGCATATTGCCCCAACACCGCATCAAATGCTCTGGACCTTTGTCCTTTCGTTCCTCAGGTTCATGATAATAGCTGTCACAATCACCCCGTATGCCAGGAAGGAGCGGAAATACTCTCCCACCGACGGGTTATGAAAGAGGTTCTGCCCGGCCATGGGCGAAGTGATGAACAGGGCGTGGAACAGGATGACGCCTATGAAGCAGTTCCTCATCCTGGCTTTTTTGATGGACGCTCCGCCCACCAATATGGCTGCCGCCGCAAAGGTATCCAGGCCAAGATGACCTGTATATACATTGATGGTCCCAAAATCAGCCACAAACAGAATCTGGCTCATGGCCGCAAATATGGTGGAAATGACAATGCAGATGCTGCGCACCCGGTTTCCGGCTATCCCCAGGGTACCGGCTGTCCCCCCGTCCGTCCCCACAGCCCTTGCCAGGGTTCCCAGCCGTGTCTTCTGTATGTAGAAAAGCACCAGGCTGAAAAACAGGATGATGACCAGAGGAAAAAGCGAATATGTTTTTCCGTCGAACCGAAAGGGCAGTATCCCCTTAAATACACTGCTTATGTTCCTGGCATCCACCATGCTTCTGACCCCGATTCCCCTGTCCAGCAGGATATCCCTGTTCCTTGGCTGAATCAGCAATCCGTACGCCACCATAAAGATAAACTGGTATATGACTGAACTAAGCTGCCCGATCATGATTGATACAATCATCTCACGCCCCCTGGCCCTGTTTAAAAGAGCCGCCACCATCATGCCGAACAGAATGGACAGCACGATACTGGCCCCTGTGACAAACATCAGGGCCACGGCCCCCTCCAGTCTCAGGTCCACGGAAAATACCATTGCCATCTGAGCGGATATGGCTCCCACCACAATGGCAAAGTTGATACCCATGCCGCATGTAACCGGCAGGATCAGGGCCAGGGTAAAAAGGGTATTTCTTGCAAACCGTGTATATACCTCTGCTGCCAGATACCTGCCGCTGACTCCGGCCAGCCGGAAGGATATGACAGCCAGCACAAAGATGGAAACAGGTACCAGGTTGTTTTTAATGTGCTTCATTTCTCATGTCCTTCCTCTCAAATATAAATGCATATAGAATGATTCCGCTTGTAATGATTGTCCTCATGATTTCCGCCATCTCCGGAATCAGCAGGGCATTGGCCACAGGAATGGACAAAAGGTATGTTGTCTGGTAGAGAAAGGTTCCTATCAGGGCATTGGCCACCGTGGCCTTTCTGGGGCTGGCGCCGCCAATTACAATGGCGGAAACAGCGGGAAAGCTCATCATGAAGGGGCCGTCGTACAGATGGAGTATCCCGTAGCTCTGGGAATAGACCACCACTCCCGCGGCCGCGATGACCGTGGACATGATGATTGCGGCGGTGCGGTATCCATTCACATTAATACCGGCCAGCCGCACAAACCGTTCGTTCTCAGCTATAGCAGAAAATATCATTCCCGCCCTTGTCTTTGAAAACAGCCATAAGAGAAAGCCTGTTCCGAAAAAAAACAGCAGCAGCCCTGCCGGGATTACCAGTTCCCCTATCCTCACCTGCCAGAGCCGGTCCAGGACCTGGCCGAAATACGGTTCCAGGTTCACCTTGGGCCTCAGCCCCTGGCCTCCGATTGGATACAGCATCTGACGGTTGGTGACAGGCGCAAAGGTGTAAAACAGATTCATGACAGGGATAAATGAATACCCTGCGAATGTGCCCACGATTTCTTCATTTAACTTCAAATGATTCAGAATCTTTGCATAGAGATAACCGAACAGCAGCGCCACGGCCATTCCCAGGAACACAGAGTAAAAGAACCCGGCCCAGGACGTATATCTGGCGTTCACAGAAAATATCATGCCCACAAGTCCTGCTGACAGGCCGATGGACATGCCGAAATTTCTCCCTGCCCCCACATTGATCATTGGAATCAGGGATAACACGATTACTCCGTTCATGGCCCATTTAATCAGGGCATCGTTCATAATTCCCGTCATGCTCATATCAATGGCTGACGCCGCTGCCAGCAGGACTGCCATAAATAAAAACATGATGATCTGGGGAGGATTCAAATAGTTACGCTTCATCCGGTTCCCTCCCGTAAAGGGCCAGGGTAAGTTCTTCCGGCCCTATGTCATTCTCGAACACTTTATATACCTTTCCCTGATACATTACCACGATTCTGTCACAGATACGGACCAGTTCCTCCAGTTCCCCGGAGGCCACCACCACGGTGGTGTTGTACTCCTGGTTTATCTTGAGAATCCACTTGAGAATCAGCTCCTTGGAATAAATATCGATGCCCCTGGTCGGTTCCCCTATGTACAAAAGATCCGGCCGGAAGGTCAGGGCACGGCCCACGCATACCTTCTGCTGGTTTCCTCCGCTTAACTCACGCACCTTCTGGTCCGGTCCCCGGCATACGATATTCAGTTTTTCAATCATCTCCCCTGCGTAGGACCTTACCGCCCTTTTCTTAAAGAAGGATAGGGCTTTCCAGCGCCTTAAGGACAGAAATTCCGGATGGCGGTCCTCTGTGCCGAATACCATGTTCTTCCATATAGGGCTGTCCGGGAACAGACTGTGCGAGGACCTGTCCTCTGGGAGGTAATAGATCCCGTTTTTAATCAGGTTCCTGTTATCTCCCTTTGTAATCTGACTCCCCCTGAAATATGCCTGGTAGTCTGCCGCCCTAAGGCCAAACAGCCCCTCCAGGAGCTGTTCCTGGCCCTGGCCGGCCAGTCCGGTTATGCCCAGAATCTCCCCTTCATATATATCCAGATTGTCTCCCATCCCCTGTATATTGCCGTAACGGAATATGGTCTTCCCCTTTTCCCGCTTCCTGTGGCTGCATACCTTCACGATTTCCTGCCCCACCATGTCATCGGTAAAACGGTGACAGTCAAATTCTTCTTTGCTGTAGGTGGATATCAGCTCACCATCCCTGAGGACGGACACGGTATCGCACACTTCCATGATCTCCTCCAGCCTGTGGGAGATAAACAGTACGGAGATTCCCGAAGCCGCAATCTCCCGGATGCACGTAAGCAGACTCTTTGTCTCCGTAATATTAAGGGAACTGGTAGGTTCATCCAGCATCAGCAGCCTGACATCCTGGTTATCCAGTTCCCTGGCCAGCTCCACAAACTGTTTCTGGTTAAGGGACAGGCTGTCTATAAGCCGGGCCGGGTCCAGGTCCGCCCCAATCCGTATCAGTGTCTTTCTGGCATCCTCCTCATTCTTCTTATGGTCCACATACCCCAGCTCCGGCAGTATGGGCCCCTTTATCTTTACATGTTCCCTGTTTATTTTTATATTTTCAGCCGCGCTCATTCCGGCAAACAGGGCAAGCTCCTGGTGTACCATTGCAATTCCTTCGGATACTGACTGGCGGTGGCTTTCAATCCGCACCCTTCTGCCGTCAATCAGAATTTCTCCCTCATAACCTCCGGTTTTTATAATGGCATCATTTCCATTGAGGATGTTCATGAAGGTGCTCTTTCCCGAACCATTGGCGCCGATGATTCCATAGACTTCCCCGTCCCTGATTGTCAGGCTTACATTCTTTAAAACACAGTTTCCGTCAAACCATTTTGACAATCCCCTTGCTTCCAGCATAGCATTCCCCGATACCCCATTTTCCGACATTTTTTCCTTCTCATTCTACAAGGTTTGCCTAGCTCATTCCAATTGTTTTTTTCGATGGAATTTTCAGTTTTATAGATTTTCCTGCAATGCCTAAAAAATCAAGCAAAATACCTGTGTTGTTCTCTCATCCATCATATCCGTATTCCCCTTCCGTTCTCTCTGATTTTCATATTTCCTGCTGTTCTTCCCAGAATAGCTCATCCAGTGTCTTGTGAAGCGCTTTGCGGATTGCCACGCAGAGATTCAGCGTCGGGTTGTACTTCCCCGCCTCTATCATCCCAATGGTCTGGCAGGTCACCCCCACCAGCTCAGCCAGTTTTTCCTGGGATAAATCCATGCCGGCCCTGACTGCTTTCATTTTCAGGTTCTTCACTGCCATCCCTCCCTGCAGGTATTGCGTTCAAATGCAGCAGCATTTTCCCGCCCTGTCCTCAGCAACGGTCCTCAGCAGGAAACCTGCATGGAAACTGCCGGTATCCCGGGCATTTCCTTATACTTCTTGGGAGGCACTCCCAATACCTTCTTAAAGGCCCTTGAAAAATAATATTGGTTCTCGTATCCCAAATGCTGGGCCACCTGATATATATGCAGGTCCGTATTGCAGAGAAGATAACAGGCCTGCTCCATCTTCATGTTGATGTAGTAATCCATAGGCGCGCACTTGATGCATTCCTTAAAAACCGCGTTGAGATAGCTCTCCGACAGCCCTGCTTCCCTTGCAATCTGGGTCAGCGTCAGGTTCTCCTGCAGATGCTCCCTCATATAGGTTATCACACGGTTCAGGTATTGGCTCTTTGCTGGCCTGCGTCTTCTCTCCAAAGCAATCTCCTCTTTTCTTTGTTTTTGATTCCCTCTGATTTCTATTATAAAAAAACAACATGATTTATCCTTGAAAATCATGCGCAGAAAAGGGAATATATTGAGTTTTTTATTAAGAAATGTTATAATTCATAGGATATAACCCGACAATATTGAGAACAAACAGAACAGATAAAATGGAATAGATTTTAATGGAACAGCTTTTAACGGAACAGCTTTTCCAAACCGGAAAACATATCCCAGCCATAAAACATGCAAAAGGAGCCCTCTGCCATGCCTTCTAAAATCCAAATCATGACCAACGAACACCAGGAAGAACTAAAGGAACACGGAACCTATGAATTTCCCGTCCTTGTCAGCGACGAGGCCCTGTCCAGGTTTTACACCAGCTCCTTCCAGTGGCACTGGCATACGGAAATCGAACTCACCCTCATCACAGAGGGGACTATGGTATATCAAATCAATGACCGGATATTCCATCCCAGGGCCGGGCAGGCGCTTTTCGGCAACTCCAATACCATGCACACCGGACACATGGCAGACGGCCATGACTGCAAGTACATCTCCATCACCTTCCACCCCCGGCTGCTGTACGGCTACCAGGGAAGCAGGATTGCCAGCCGGTATACGGACCCTCTGACGGAACATACCGCTCTGCCGGCAGTCTGCTTCGACCTGTCGGAGGAATGGCACAGGGAAGCAGTCGGGCTTCTGGAGGATATCATACGCATTGACGGCCAGCGCTACGAAACCTATGAGATGGACATCCAGATGGACCTGTGCCGTTTCTGGAAGCTGTTATACCTACACTGCCGCCCTGACCCGGAACCGGCACATGCAGCAGTCCGGAAGAATCAGGAACGGATTCGGCAGATGCTCTCCTTCATCCATGAAAACTATCAGTCCGATATCACCCTGGATGACATTTCCCGCCACATCCATATCTGCAAAAGCGAGTGCTGCCGGGTCTTTAAGGGTTATATGAAGGAATCCCTGTTTGAATACCTGTTAAAATACCGCATTGAAAAGAGTATCCCCGATGTGCTGGAGGGAAAGCTGACCATGACCGAGACAGCCCTGAGGGCCGGCTTCACCGACCCCAATTACTTCTCCAAGGTATTCCATAAGATAAAGGGCTGCTCCCCGAGAGCCTACCGGAAAACCCGGTCCTCTACACGGCCTTCGTGACTCCGGTCCGTTTCACCTTGTCAATGCCGCCCGACATGTGGGGAATCCGGTTTTCCACGAAAACAGCCCTCTGCACACAGTCCTCTCCGTACCGTTTTCTTATCTCATCCACAGCCGCGTCCAGCCTGGAGTATTTGTCATGGAGACCCCTGTCAAAAAGCTGATACTGATAATGGCCTTTTGGGCTGACCTTGCTTGTATAGACCCCCATCCGGCGGATGGGCGAATAATTCCACAGACGGTCAAACAGGCTCCGGGCCGCCTCATAGATTTCCAGGGTGGTATCCGTAGCGGAAATCAGGGTGGTCTGGACGGAACCATGGCGAAATTCCCTGTCTGTGATGGAAATGCCCACGCAGGCAGCTTCCATCCCATCGGCCCGGAGCCTGGCGCACACAGTCTCCGTAAGGGACAATATGACCTGCCAGGCCGTCTCCCGATCCGTCACATCAAACGGCGTGGTCATAGAATTGCCGTACCCCTTATTCCTTGGAAGTTCCCTTAAAAATGGGGACACATCCCTTCCGTTGGCATAATTCCAGATAAACTCCCCCTGCTTTTTAAGATGCCTCTTTAGCAGCTCCAAATCCATGACAGCCAGCTCCCCTATGGTCCTTATTCCCAGCGCTCCCAGCTTTCTCACCGTGGCGGGCCCCACCCAGAACAGATCGCTTACAGGCAGAGGCCACATCTTCCTCTCTATCTCCCGGGTAAACAGTGTGTGGACCTGGTCCGGCTTTTGGAACTCAGAAGCCATCTTGGCCAGAAGCTTGCAGTCCGACACACCGATGTTCACGGTAAAGCCCAGCTCCCGGCGTATTTCTTCCTTCAGCTGGTGCGCAAAGGCTGTGTGTGTTCCCCACAATCCCTTTGTTCCCTCCACCCGGCAGAATGCCTCGTCAATACTGTACTGGTGGACGTGGGGAAAATACTTCTTAAGCAGCTCCACAAGGGCTTTTGAACAGCCCACATACAGGCTGTAATCCGGGGGTACGATTACAAGTCCCGGACATTTGCATCTGGCCTCCGCCAATGTCTCCCCGGTCCTGATTCCATACCTCTTTGCAGAGCCGGACTTAGCCAGCACAATGCCATGCCGTTCCGCCTCGCTTCCCCCGATGACAGAGGGAATATCCCGCAGATCCAGATCCTCCCCCAGGATACAAACCCTGTATGCGGCTGTCCAGCTTAAATAGGCGCTGTTCACATCCACATGGTACCATACCTGATCTTCCTGGCTTCTCATGACAGTGTCCTGAAAAATGACCACTTATGGGTGGATATGCGGTATCTCAGCTCAATCAGGCGCCGTTGTCCCTCTGCCACGGCCCAGCACACAAAGCTGATATGCTCCATGCCGCAGAACTTCTCTTCCCTGGAAGAGACAATGCTCTCAATCTTCACCGTGATGATTCCGTGATCCTTATTCTCATACCGGAACCAGAGGGGCGTCATATCTCCCAGGGTACTGCAGGCGCCAAACATCTGTATGGGTATATTTAAAGCCGCCACTGCTTTCACCTCCTGGCTTCAATATATCAGAACATATGTTCTTATTCAAGTGGGAATTGCTGGTTACTGCGCGCAGGCAGCGGATACATCTTGCTTTCTTCCCCCCGCAATGCTACAATAATCCCATCACATCAGTTCCGGGAGGAGTGCGGTTCTGCCCGTATCGCAGGTGTCCGGTCTCACACATGAATATCCCGGGAACACGCTGCGGCTGGTGTGATTTTTATTGCGTGGAGAGCGATTGAATTGTGAAACGGTTCTTCTCATATGAAATCACCCCGTCCCTCTGCATCCTGGACAGCTCTGCCGACAGCGCGCTCCTGTCCACGGACAGATAGTCCGCCATCTGCTGGCGGTTAAAGGGCACTGTGATGGTACGGCTGCCCTGCTTTACGGATTCCTGAGACAGGTACACCATGACCCTTTCCCGCAGGGACTTGGGGGTGATGATATCCATTTTTTTCGTAAGCATCAGGTTTTTCCCGGCCAGCACATACATCAGGCTCCGTATCAGACGGTTGTGGAAATCACAGCTGGATGAACAGGTGGTCAAGATACGGTTTACGTCCATAAACAGGATTCTGGAGCGTTCCGATGCCTGCACATCCACCATCAGGGGTTCTCCCTTAAGACATGCATACGTCTCCCCGAATATCTGTCCCCTGCCTATATTTTCAATGATTTTCCTGTTTCCCCACACATCGTCCTTAATGATGTTCACAGCCCCCTCCATCACCACCCCCAGACGGCCTGTCACATCCCCGGCCCTGTATATATAGGCCTCCTTTCCATAGGTCCTCTCTTCCGCCGAAAGGCATGTAAGCATGGCCTCTATCTCATGCTCCCTGATTCCGTGAAACAGCCTTGTTCCTGCCAGCAAATGAATATCCATATTTTTCTCCTTTAATGTTGTTCCAACAACTTACTTGTTGTCAGAATTATATTATACTTTCCTCATACCGTCAAGGGCAGGCGGAACATACCGCCCGCCTACTTATATATTTAAAGTATTTAAAGGAGGATACATCATGGAACACAATATGTTTTGTTTTCAATGTGAACAGACCGCGGGATGCAGCGGATGTGTGGGAAAAGCAGGTGTATGCGGCAAGACAGCCGTCACTGCCGGGATTCAGGACAGACTCACAGGCGCCCTTATCGGCCTTGCCAGGGCGTCGGAAGGAAAGGACCGCTCCCCGGAAGCGGACCGCATTATCGTAAAGGGACTGTTTGCCACCCTTACCAATGTAAGCTTTGACGACAACGCCCTGAATGAGCTTCTCGAGGAAGCCGGGCGCTTAAAGGATTCCCTGTCCCCCATGTGCGGTTCCTGCACGGCAGACTGCGGCAGAACAGAGGATTTTGACATGAACAGGCTCTGGTCGGAGGACGAGGATATACGCTCCCTCAAATCCCTGATACTGTTCGGCATGAGAGGAATGGCAGCCTATGCGTACCACGCCATGGTGCTGGGCCATGAGGACAGGGGAGTCATGGATTATTTCTATAAAGGGCTGTTTGCCGTTGGCTATGACGGCTATACGGTTCAGGACCTGCTTCCCATTGTCATGGAACTGGGCGCCGTGAACCTGGACTGCATGGCGATGTTGGACAGGGCCAACCGCCAGGCCTTCGGCATCCCCTCCCCGGCACAGGTAAGTCTTACCGTGGAACCCGGTCCCTTCATCGTTATTTCAGGCCATGACCTGCACGACCTGAAGCTTCTGCTGGAACAGACCCGGGGAAAGGGAATCAACGTATACACCCACGGGGAAATGCTTCCCGCCCACGCTTACCCGGAGCTCAGGAAATACAGCCATCTGAAGGGCAATTTCGGAACCGCGTGGCAGAACCAGCAGAAGGAATTCGCGGACCTTCCCGCCCCAGTGCTCTTTACCACCAACTGCCTGATGCCGCCCAAATCCTCTTACTCTGACCGGGTATTTACCACCGCCCTGGTGTCCTATCCCGGCATGGTCCATATTGACGGCCGCAAAGACTTCTCTCCTGTCATCCAAAGGGCCCTGGAGCTTGGCGGCTTTCGGGAGGAGGTGACCCTCCCCGGAATCAACGGCGGAACAATGGTCACCACCGGCTTTGGGCGGGAAGCTGTCCTGGCTGCCGCGGGCACGGTGGCGGAGGCAGTCAGAACAAAGGAGCTGCGCCATATCTTTCTGGTAGGAGGCTGCGACGGAGCCCGTCCCGGCAGGAATTACTACACGGACTTTGTGAAGCAGACGCCTGAGGACACCCTCATTCTGACCCTGGCCTGCGGCAAATACCGGTTTAACGACCTGGAACTTGGATCCCTGGCCGGCATTCCCCGCCTTCTGGACATGGGCCAGTGCAACGATGCGTTTGGCGCCATCCAGGTGGCCATAGCCCTGGCCGAAGCATTCGGCTGCTCAGTCAATGACCTTCCCCTCACCCTGGTTCTGTCCTGGTATGAGCAGAAGGCGGTCTGTATCCTTTTAAGCCTGCTGCACCTGGGCATTAAGAATATCTACCTTGGCCCCACCCTTCCCGCCTTCCTCTCTCCGGCCATACTGGGATATCTGGTGGAACAGTTTGAAATCCACCCCATCTCCACGCCTGAAAAGGATTTGGCTATGATATTAGCCTGAAAGCCTGACCGTGAAAAGGGACCTGTACGCCGCGCCGGCATACAGGTCCCTGCTTTACTGCTCTCTGAATTTGATAAACACGTATTCCTTATCCCCGGATTTCTCCTGGCAGTAGCCATATCCCAGACGGTCAAACTCCTTAAGACCCTCCGCGTCCCGGACGCCCCGCTCCGCCATGAACCGGACCATCTCCCCTCTGGCCATCTTGGCCTCGGTGGCTTTCACCTTTACCTTAAAACCGCCCTTTCCGTCCTCTGAAGGGGTGCCGAACACACAGGTCACATAGTCAATATGGGCTTCCAGATACGGCTCCACCGCCCTGCTGTATTCTTTTGAGGCCAGATTCACAATCAATGTCTCATCTGCGGCCAGTTCCCGGCAGATGGCGCTTCCCCAGTAGTCATAAAGGCTTTTGATACCTGACGGAAGCTCCACCTTCGCCTGCATCTCCAGGCGGTACGGCACAATGCCGTCCAGCGGCTTAAGGATACCGTAAAACCCGGACAGGATGCGCAGGTGCTCCTGCACATAATCCCACTGTCCCTGCTCAAACACCCCCGGCGCCATGTACTGATACTGGATTCCCTCGTAGGATAAGAGGGCCGGTGTCAGGCGCCTTTCAAGGTCCATGTCCTGAAAGCGCCTGTAATTAAGCCGGGCTATGGTTTCATTGCACTGCCACAGCTTTCTGGCCTGTTCTAAATCCAGGCCCTGTATGTATTTCTTCAGTTCTTCTGCCCTGGAAAGGAAACAGGGAAGATCCGCCCATTCCAGCTCGTCTTCCCTGATATTCATTTTCTTGGCAGGCGATATGATTATCTTCATCCTGTCTCTTACTCCACTTTTTCTATCTTTGGAAAATACGTAAACAGCACCTTGGCTATAATCTTGTCCTTCTCCACGAACCGGTTCTTCCAGAACCGGGCATCCAGGGAATTGTTCCTGTTGTCACCCATCATGAAGTAACATCCCTCCGGCACGGTATAGGGACCGTAGGATCCTTCCATTGGTTCCGGAAGGTAAGGCTCGTCAAGGGGCGTGTCTGAATCATTGATATAGACTTTCCCGTCCACCACATTCACAGTCTCGCCGGGAAGCCCTATGACACGCTTCACGTAGTAGATTTTTCCCGTGGGATCGTCCGGGAAATGGAAAATCACCACGTCTCCCCTCTCAGGGTCGCTGGTCAGATAGGCCAGTCTGGAACCGATGACGCGGCTCTTGGACATGATGGTGTTCTCCATGGAGCCGGTTGGCACACGGCTGTTGGCTATGATAAAGTTGTTAAGGACCAGGGCGATGATAACCGCTGCCACGATAATCTGTATCCAGCTGATAATCTCCTTTTTCCAGCTGAAGGGTTCTTCCTCCTGCTGTTTCCTGCTCCTTTTCCTGCTGCTTTCCTCTTCAAGCATATATATTTCCTCTTTTCCTGCATTCTGTCTGACGAAGCCGGGAACAAATTTAAAATGTCCCGGCCCGTCTGTAGCTGTCATCAGCGGATCTGCCCATCTCCGTAAATAATATACTTGGTGGTGGTCAGTTCCTTAAGGCCCATGGGGCCTCTGGCGTGAAGCTTCTGGGTGCTGATGCCGATTTCCGCTCCGAAACCGAATTCCTCACCATCCGTAAAGCGGGTGGAAGCGTTGACGTAGACGGCCGCGGCGTCCACCTCGTTTAAAAACCTTTGGGCGTTAAAATAATCAGAGGTCACAATGGTTTCCGAGTGGCCTGTATTGTAGGTGTTGATATGGCGGATGGCCTCATCCACCGAGTCCACCAGCTTTAAGGACAGGATATAATCCAGGTACTCCCTGCCCCAGTCCTCCTCCGTGGCCCGGACAAAGGACGGCTCAATGGCACAGGCGTCCTCGTCTCCCCGAATCTCCACCTGCTTCTCCTCCAGCTTCTTCCTGAGAAGGGGCAGGAATTCCTCCGCAATGCTCCTGTGCACCAGAAGGGACTCGCATGCATTGCACACGCCGATTCTCTGGGTCTTGGCATTGAAGATAATATCCAGGGCCATATTTTGATCCGCGGAAGCATCCACATACACATGGCAGTTGCCGGTGCCCGTCTCTATGACGGGGATGGTGCTGTTCTCCACCACGGTCTTTATGAGTCCTGCCCCTCCCCTGGGGATGAGCACGTCAATATACCTGTTCAGGCGCATCAGCTCCCTGGTGGTATCCCTGCTGGTATCCTCAATCAGCTGGACCGAGTCCTCGGGCAGGCCGGCGCTTGAGAGTCCTGCGCGCAGGCACCGGGTGATGGCCATGTTGGAGTGAAGGGCGTCGCTTCCGCCCTTTAAGATAACCGCATTGCCTGATTTGAAGCAAAGGCCGAAGGCGTCTGCCGTCACATTGGGGCGGGCCTCATAAATCATGCCGATAACCCCCAGAGGCACACGCTTCCGCCCAATCTGAAGGCCGTTGGGGCGAAGCTTCATGGACAGCACCTCCCCCACGGGGTCCTCCAGGGCAGCCACCTGCAGCAGGCCGTCCGCCATGGCCTGAACCCTGGCCGGCGTCAGCTTAAGACGGTCCAGCAGTCCCTGGCTCATGCCGTCGGATCTGGCCTTCTCATAATCCCTGGAATTGGCCTCCAGGATTTCCTCCTCACCTTCCAGCAAAGCCCTGGCCGCTTCCTCCAGTCCCATATTCTTCTCTCTGGATCCCAGGGTACCCAGTACTCGCGATACTTCTTTGGCACGGCTGCCTATTTCATTCAATGTCATCATAATCTCCCCTTCACAATGCATCAGACTTCCCTGATTCCGCCATATTTCTTTCCCAAATCCGTGATGGAGCCGTCCGGCTCCTTGATGGATATATTGTTCAGGTTATTGCGGAGGCTTCCCCGAATCGCTGCAACGTACTCCTGGCGCAGCCGGGCCTGTTCCTCCTTCTCCTCCTCTGTCAGTCCCACTGCCTGGGACTTGTGATACAGTTCGTTGATGCGGTCAATCCTTGACGCGTCCATACATTCACCTCTTTCAGGACCTGGCGCCCGGCCGGGCGCCTTCCCTAGTATTCATTATTCAGATAATGCATCAGGTCAAAATCCAGATTGGTATGGGCCAGGAACAGGGTTCCCTTTTCCTTGCCTGACATGATGTCCAGTATGACATCCACCTGGTCTCCGTTGGCTATGACCATATCGGCTCCGCTGTCCGTGGCAATCCGGGCCGCGGCCAGCTTGGCTGACATTCCGCCGGTACCCACGTCACTGCCCGACGTATTCTTGCCCATACGCAGGAATTCAGGCGTAATTTCAGGCACCAGGCTGATAAATCCGGCCTCCGGGTTCTCCCTGGGGTCATCCGTATAAAGGCCGTCTATGTCAGACAGCAGAATGAGCAGATCTGCCCCGATCAGGGCCGCCACAATGGCTGACAGCCGGTCATTATCACCGAAGCTGTCCACATACGGAATCTCTGAGGTGGATACCGTATCGTTTTCATTGACAATGGGTATGGTTCCCAGGTTTAGCAGCTCGTCAAAGGTATTCTGGGCATTGTACCTGGAAGAATCATTGACCATGGTGTCCTTTGTGAGAAGGACCTGGGCAGCTGTCTGGTTGTATTCCGCAAACAGCTTCTGGTAAACCATCATGAGCCTGGCCTGGCCCACAGCCGCAAAGGCCTGCTTCTCAGCAAGGGTGTCCGGCTTCCTGTGATGGCCCAGGGCCTGCCGCCCTGCCGCAATGGCCCCGGAGGACACCAGAACCACGTCCTTTCCCTGTCCCCGCAGGTCACTGATAACCCGCACCAGCTTTTCTATCTTCATCAGGTTCACTTCCCCTGTCTCCACATGGGTAAGGGAAGACGAACCAATTTTAATCACAATCCTCTGCTTATCCGCAAGATTCTGACGTTCCTGGGTTTCCATGATATACTCCTTTATCTCATCAAACGATTCCTGTTTATCTTACACCAATTTACAGGTCACGTCAATTTCTATGTTGTAAATGTTCCTCCCCCGGACATACCCTAAGAAGGGCTTAAGGGGCTGTACCTGCGGATAATTTCCTCTGCTGTCTTGATTCCGTCCATGGCCGCCGAGGTGATTCCGCCTGCATAGCCCGCGCCCTCACCACAGGGAAAGATTCCCTTCACAGGGCTTTCCATTCTCTGGTCCCGGGGAATACGGACAGGGGATGAGGTGCGGCTCTCAATGCCGGCCAGGATGGCATCCGGCCGGTCAAAGCCGCGAATCATGGTTCCAAATCCTTCCATTCCTTCCATGAAAGCCCGGGACAATGGTTCCGGAAACAGCTCCCTGAGATTGGCAAAGGCATACCCGCCCCGGAAGGCGGGATTTACACCGCCAAAGCCGTCTGAAACCCGGCCTGCCTTAAAATCCCCGTAGAGCTGCACCGGTATGCTTCCCTTTCCCAGGCAGAAGGCAGCCTCCTCCAGACGCCTCTGAAACCGGATTCCTGCCATGGCATCCCCCGGCGCTTCGCAGCCCCGCTCCGTCCCGGACTCTGCCTCTATCCCGGACTCTGCCTCTATCCCGCCGAAATCTTCCGGCGTGACCGTGACAATAATGGCGCTGTTGGCATTTTCCCCCGCCCTGTCATGATAGCTCATGCCGTTGACCGCCAGGCGGCCCGGCTCAGAGGACGCATTGACCACATAGCCTCCGGGACACATACAGAAGGAATAGACTCCTCTTTCGTCAGAGGACTTCCATGTAAGCTTGTAGCTGGCCGGCCCCAATTCCCCGCATTCCTTTATGCCGTACTGGCTCTCATTAATCAGCGCCTGGGGATGCTGTACCCTCAGTCCCACCGCAAATGCCTTTGGCTCCATGGGGATCCCCCTGGCCAGCAGGGTCTCAAAGGTATCCCTGGCGCTGTGTCCGATGGCCAGGACCACCGTCTCAGCAGCAAGAACCTGGCTGCCGTTGATAACAAGGGCTTTTATACGCCTGGATTCCCCCTGTTCCCCGTCCGTCACAAAATCCGTGACCTGGCTCAGGAAGCGGACCTCTCCGCCCAGATTTTCAATCTCCGTTCGTATGGATTTGACAATGCGGCTTAATACATCGGTTCCGATGTGGGGTTTATTCACATACAGGATAGACGGGTCCCCGCCGAACTCTGTCAGTATGCGAAGCACTTCCCGGTTTCTTCCAGACGTATCCTTTACAAGGGTATTAAGCTTTCCGTCGGAAAATGTTCCTGCTCCGCCCTCCCCGAACTGCACATTGGAGGACGGGTTAAGCTGCCCTGTTTCCCAGAACCGGGCTACCCGGTCTGTCCTTGCGTCCACGTCCTCCCCGCGTTCCAGGAGTATGGGCATGTATCCCTTTCTGGCCAGCATAAGGCCGCAGAACAGCCCTGCCGGGCCAGTGCCGATAATGACGGGACGGCTGGCCATAAGATTGGTCCCCGGCTCAGGAAGCCGGTAGGGTGTTTCCTTGCGGACCGACACATTCCGGTCCTTCAGCCTGCGCGCCAGCTTTTCCTCCTTCTGGAGTCCGGCCTGCCTGATTCCTATGTCCACCACATAGCTGTACCATATATCCGGCTTTTTTCTGGCGTCCACAGACTGCTTGACGATGGTAAGCTTCTCTATCTCTCCGGACGGAACGCGCAGCACCCTGGCAGCCTTCTCCAAAAGTCCCGCCCTGTCGTGTCCCAGCGGCATCTTTAACTGATTGATACGAATCATTTTCTGTTCCTCTTTCCCCCTGGGGCAGGGCCATATGCTCCATGTGCCTCCGCCCTGTTTCTGTCCGCCTCATGTGTCTCCGCAAAATATCCTCCCGCCGCATGTACCCCCGCTATCATACCGCTGGACCAGGCAAACTGCAGGTTGTATCCGCCGCAGATTCCATCCACATCCAGCAGTTCTCCCGCCAGATACAGGTTGGCGTGAATCCCGGATTCCATGGTGGCGGCATCCACTTCCCTGGTATCCACGCCGCCGCAGCACACCTGGGCATTGGCAAATGGATTCACTGACATGACAATGGCTTCGTAGGACTTCATCTGTCCCAGAAGCAGCTTCAGCTGCTTGGGTGACAAATCTCCCGCTTTCTGGGACGGTTTGATGCCTGCCAGCTTAATGAGCACCAGGGCCAGCTTCTTGTTCAGCAGACCTGTAAACAGCTCCTCCGCCGTCTTATGGCCCAGAAGGGACGCACGCTTTTTAAGCAGGCCAAATGCCTCGCTGTCATCCCAGGACGGCATGAAATCCACCAGAGCGGTGACCCTCTTCCCCTGGTCCAGGGCCCTGGCAGCAAACCGGCTGACCTGGAATACCGGGATACCCGACAGGCCGTAGTCTGTCAGCTGCAGCTCTCCCCTGTCCCGGCCCAGCAGTTCACCGGCCGCCATGAGCTTTACCCCGGCCTCCGTACGGATACCCGCCATCTGCCGGTACATGCTTCCCTGGCACCGCAGCTGAACCAGGGCGGGAAGCGGTTTGATTATCCGGTGTCCCAGCCTTCTTGCCAGCTCATATCCGCTTCCGTCCGAACCGGTGGACGGGGCGGCCTTGGAACCGGCTGCCAGAATAACCGCTTCCGCATCCAGTATGCCCTGGTCCGTGTACACTTTATAGCGGACGCCGCCTCCGCCGACCGCCGGCTCTATTTTCTCCACACGGCACGAAAGCAACACCACCACGCCCAAACGCTCCACCTCACTGCGGAGCACGTCCAGCACGGCTGACGCCTGGTCCGAATTGGGATAGATATATCCGTTTCTGTCCTTTGGCTCTATTCCAAGACCTTTAAAAAAGGCCAGGGTCTCATCCACCCCAAAGCCCCGGATAACTTCCATGGGAAACCCCTTCTGGCCGCAGCGGTAACAATCCTCCCCCATCCTCAGATTGGTCAGGTTGCACCTGCCGTTGCCCGTGGACAGGATTTTCTTTCCCACCCGGTCCATGTGCTCCACAATGGTCACATGAGCCCCGTTCCTGGCCCCGCCAATGGCCGCAGTCAGTCCCGAGGCCCCGCCTCCTATGATGACGATTCGTTTTCTCATGATTGATCCAAAGCTCCTTATCCTGCTCTTAATGCGCTCAAGTTTACACCCCATTTTATATGTTTTTCTGTCACATTTCAACTGTTTCCTGTTATTTACGGCGCCATTTGCGGAACCAGACCGCCCAAACAGTTGTCTAAAATCCTGGCTTTCGCAGAAGGGACCGGATTCCCGATACGGAAATCCAGTCCCTTTTCAACATTGTCTTATGCCTTTTTGATTCTGCATGGAATGGCCTTAAACGCAGGAAATCCGGAAACATCATCCCTGATTTCCATGCTGTTTACATCGTTGATGTTGCCCTCCCTCCACTCCTTTGAATGATAGCTGCTTCCGCCTCCCGAAAACACATGTATGGTTCCGGGATGCATGGGTGTGATTCTGGCCCGGAACCGCTTTGTTCCAAAGGCAGTCTCCACATCCACCCCGCACCCTTCTTCTATTTCCAGCCGCCCTGCATCCGCGGGGTCAATATCTGCTGTGGGATATGGGTCAAGGGCTGCCAGCGCCTCTATATTTGGTCCAAAGGAGCTGTACCTGACAGGACTCCTGTTGCCGCAGGTCATAACAAACTCAAACCCGCCTTTTAACCCCGGCTCCTCACTTATATCCTTATACACAGGATATCCCGTATACCCCATATCCTCCAGCACAGTAGACGATATCTCAAACTTTCCTGAGGGGGTGGGGAATCCCTTCCGGCCATCGGCCCTGAGTCCGCCTGTCTCATATTTCCTGTAGGTCCGCTTATTTTCAAATACAATGCCCTCCGGGTGCTCCTTCAGGCGTTCCAAAAGAGACTCCCTTCCCTTAAAGGCCCGTTCATAGAGCTCTTCCTTGTTTTTGGGGAAGGCATCCGGCTTACCCATATATTCCGCCAGCTGCTGGTAAATGAACAAATCCGCCTTTGCTTCTCCTACCGGCCCGATTATCTGTTCTCTCAGCCGGATACCGCCCGGATATTCACAAAATGAATCATTTTCCCACAGCGTGGTGGCAGGCAGTACCACATCCGCATACTTTGCGTCCTCCGTCATGAACCGGTCCAGGACCACCATGAAATCCAGCTTTTTATATACCTGACGCCACAGTTTCTGTTCCGGATAGGAAATGGCAGGCGAGGCCGCCCGAATCAGAAGTCCTCTTACCGGATAAGGTACATCGTGAAGCACCGCGTTGGGGAATTCCATAAACTGTCCCCATCCGGTCAGTCCGTAAAATACAGGATATTTCTCCGCTCCCACAGGCATGATTTCCTGCTTGGGCGCAAGCTTCCTGGTGGGTATTTCAGTGCCGCTTATATAAATGCCGCCTTCCACATCCACCTTGCCTGTTATGGCCCACAGAATCTGGATGGCACGGTTATTCTGCACCCCGCTGAGCTGATACTCCAGCCCTGTGTAGGAAACAAGAGATATCTTTTCCGTTGAAACGAACAGGCGGGTAAGCTCTTCTATCATCTGAACCGGTATACCGCAGTACCTTGAAAGCTGGTCTGCCGACAGGGTTTTAAGATACGATTCATATGCCTCAAATCCCCTGGTATAATTCTTCACAAACCCTTCGTCGTACAGATGTCTCTCCAGTATCAGCTTTGTCATGGCCATCGCAAGGGCTCCGTCGGATCCTGGTATGATTGGCACCCACATATCCGCCATTTCTCCCATTCCCGCCCTGCACGGATCTATGACAACCAGCTTCGCGCCCCGCTTTTTCGCCTCCAGGATTGCCCTGTAGGCGGACAGCGGGCCGGAATCCGTCTTTGGATTTTTTCCCCAGCAGAAAATAATTTCACTGTGTCCTATATCTTTTACCAGCATGGCCTCCGTCACGCCATAGGTGGTCATGGGCGTAAACACGCAGGAGGACGTATTGCAGATGGAACCCGGCCCCATATCGTTGGGTGAGCCGAACACGCGAAACAGGCCCGCGTTTTCCCTCATGCTGTCCTCCAGACCGCTCCCCCCATAATAGCTGGCAAGCGCCTGAGGACCGTGCTTCCTGATTATGTCTAAAAACCCACGGGAAGCAAATGTAAGGGCCTCATCCCATGTGGCGCGGCGGAATCTTCCTTCCCCCTTTTCACCGCACCGGATCAGAGGGTGCAGTATCCTCTTTTCGCTGTACACAATCTCCGGCGATTTTTTTCCCCTGGGACAGACCCTTCCCCTGGGGGATTTTGAATCAGCCTCCACCCTTACAAGCCTTCCGTGCTCCAGGGTTGCCACAATATCACATTTATTGTGGCACATCCCGCATACACCTCTTTTTTCCATCCCCATAACACCCCTTTTCTATACAAGAAACGTTTCCCTTGCTTCCTTTACCGCAAGGCTGATATCTGCTTTGATTACCCTTTCCATATCAAGCCCCATATCCCGTGCATATTGGTCAAACTCGTTCTCCGTACAGAAGAAATTCATGGCGTTTCAGCACGGGCCCGCCCAGTTAGAAATCTCTTCCAGGCAGAAGGAGAGCGCGTATAAGCCCTTTGGCCAATGTTTCACACACTCCCCGCCTTTCATTTCCAAGCGGACATCATTTCCACACACAGCAGGATGAATGAATCTGCGTATCCTTATGAAACGTAAACGTGGCGCCAGGGAACGGACCGTTGTTTTGTCAGACATCAGTTTTGAAGTCAGGGACGGGGAATTCGTCTCCCTGTTAGGTCCCTTTGGCTGCGGCCCAGGCTGGCGAATGCCGCATAGCCGGATTTCATCAGCTTGTATACGATTCTAAATAATGGTATACATCCATCATGGACGGAAACCATATGCCCTCCATCAGCCTCTCCCTCTCCTTTTCCGGAAAATCCGTGACAGGAATATGGGTATAGAGGCAGATGGTGCTGCGGTCGCTGCAAAATACCAGGAGAAAGCCGGACTCCGACACAAGATAGTATTCTTCTGCCGGAGAAACGCTTTCCAGTATTGGCTTTACCTGCTCCTGGTTCATGGCGGCCCTGTCATCCACATCGTTGACTGTCTCCGTCTCAATAACCGTATTGGGAACTGCCTGTTCCTGCCTGACGCTATACCGGGTAATTCCATATGCAACAATCAGACACACAATGGATGTGACTGCAAACAGGGCAAAGCAGTATAATAACTTCTTCATGCACTAACCTCCTCGCTGGCCCCGGCCCCGCCATGCCGGTCAGCATGGCGCCGGACGCCGCTTTATGGTTAGTATCTGCTTTCTTATTCAGTTTTAATCATGCATTCTCAAATTTTTCCCAATCTATCACAACAAACAGATAAACTTATATGTCTCTTATCCCAGGAGCCTGAAACGGTTCAAAAGACGGACCAGTCTTCTTCCTCCCGGCATGCCCTTAAGCTCCTCCTCTTCCACTGCCCTGAACCTTACAAGAAGCACGGCATAGACCAGAATGGCCACTGCCACGGAAGGGAACACCACAATAGCCATACCTATCCTGCCTCTCATCAGCCGGTGGGGAAGCAGGGCGTAAATGCCTCTGTATACCCCATAAGCAGCCGCTCCCATGAATCCGGCGCATATTGTGGGCAGGATGAGAGTTCTCTTATATTCCTGCCTGTATCTGGCAAACCTGGCAATGGCATGTCCGTTTAACAGGCACATCACAAGGGCAAATATGATATTGGCAAACACCACGCTGTAAATTTCCATCTTAAATATCATAAGGAACACCTCCAGCGCCGCCACATGGATGACCAGGGCAATGACCGCGTGGCGTATGGGCACGTCCATGTGGTTCAGGCCCTGAAGGATGGCGTTTGTAACAGTTGACAGGGAATAGAACACCACGGCCAGGGAACCCGCCATGGAGAGCCGTATCAGCATGGTATTGTCCTCGCTGATAAACAGCAGGTTGCAGACTGGCTTAGCCAGCACCGTGATTCCCACTGCGGCCGGAATGGCAATCAGCAGGGAAAAACGGATGGAGGTGGCAATCCGCTCCAGCTTCTCCCTCCTGTTCCTGTTTGCAACAGCCCTTGTTAGGGATGGTATCAGAGAGGATGAAAGGGCATTGGAAACAGCCACCGGTATGTTAAAGAGCAACTGATACTGCCCCAGCACGCCCCAGTAGGTGGCGATAGAATCCTCCAGATAGCCCAGCTTATCCATGCCCTGGCCGAACAGGTAATTGTCCACCACATTGGAGCAGTTGTAGATGCCGCTGCTGATGACAATGGGAAGCACAGTGATGGTGAGTACATAAAATATTCTGCGGTAGCTCTCCGTTCTCCCCGACACATCCTCACGGACCAGCTGCCTTCTCTCCCGCCCTTTGGACGCGGTAAGGCATATGAAAAACAGAAAGGCCGTGAGCGCGCCTGCCCCGGTGCCTATGGTGCCGCCCGCGGCACCCAGTGCATAGGAATAATCCCTTGCCCCCTGGGCAGCGTTAATGGACGTGCCCACGCCAAAGAGAACTCCGGCTGCGACCACGCTGACCACCGCGTTGACAATCTGTTCTAAAATCTGGGATACTGCCGTGGGCACCATGGTGCCCGTTCCCTGGAAATATCCTCTGAGCACGCCCAGATAAGCCATAATCCAGATGGTGGGCGCCAGGGTCTTTAACGCGTATCGGCTGAAAGGCGTCTTGATGAGTTCCGCGAACAAATCCGCGCCAAACCACAAAACCACTGCCGCTATGCCTCCCACTGCCGTAGCATAAATAAGAGCCGCTTTTAAAATGCGGCTGCAATTTCTGTGCTCCCCCCTTGCCAGCCGGGCAGATATCATCTTCGACACTGCCACCGGCATGCTGTAGGAGGATAATATAAGGAGGATATTATACACATTGAAGGCCGACGTATAATATCCGTTTCCCTGTTTTCCGATAATGTCGTTAAGGGGCATGCGGTAGAGCATGCCAATGATGCGCACCACGATACCGGCCATGGCCAGGATGCTCCCCTGTATGACAAAATCAGCTGCTTTCTGTTTCCTGTTTTTTTTCCTGCTTGTCCTTGGATTCATGTCTATTACTGTGTATCCTCATTTCCGATAATTTCCGACTTGGCAAAGTCCCTGGTGGGAATGATGCAGACCCAGGTCTTTCCCTGATTCAGCACAACTTCATCGTGGTTAGTATCATAGTAACGGGTGGGACCGAACTCGCCGTCCTTCTCCCAGTTAATAGGAATCGCTTTGCCGTCTGTCATAAAATACCCGCATTCCGTAGTATGTACGTTGATATCCAGATAATCCGTGGTAGCGTAACGGCCGGTCTGGCAGTACTGGAAAATCACGTTTTTCACCGCAATGGGCCCTTCATCCCCCTGATGGATTTTGCCGTATTGGTAACGGTGGTAAAGCCCGTCCGAAGGGTCGTACACAAAGTATGCCTGGTTCATGATGTAGCCGGTCTTAACCGTGCCCGCGTCCATGACTCCCGGACGCTCCGTTAAGGATGCCTCCCTGCCGTCCCTGGCAAAGAGATAATGGCCCTTGTAGGATGGCGCATAGGACCGCGTGTACCCCAGCTTCTCAATGGAGGCGGTAATCCTGCCCCCGCTTGTATAGGCGTTATGGGGTGATTTCTTGTCCTTTGCGCGGTAAAAGGCCAGATCGCCGACGGCATCCAGACCGTTGATATTATCCACATTTTTCAGATAAGGCTTGGCAAAGGTGCTCTGGCCATAGTGGACATAGACAGCGTCAAACTCCCTGGCAAAATAAGTGTAGTAGGTCCGGCAGCTGCGCACCGATCCGATGCGCTCCAGGCCGTCATAATCCTCTATCAGGGCCATGTACCGGTTCATGCTTCCCTCCACCGGCGCCTCATAGACCACCCCCGCCCGGTTGATGCCGTACTGGGGCCTGGCCTCCTTGTCATTGCTCATCATCACGGCCGCCGGCCGGCGGTTTCCCTTGGCGGTCTCCACCATCTGTCCGGTCAGATAGCTGCGTATCATCCCGTTCTCCTCAGTCCGTTCCTCCGGAAGATAATAGTCCTGAGAATTTCCCGTATCCGCCCCGGTGGTCTCAGGGTCTGACCAGATGATGATATCGGGTTCAGCGGCCTCAGAAGCGGCAGGAGGCTCCTGAACCGTGGTCGCTTCCACGCTGGCTTCCTTCGCGCAGCCCGTCAAAAGCGCGGCTGCCGTCAGTCCTGCCATTAAACCCATTGCCATCCATCTGAACCCGATTCTCATCTTGTATACCCCCTGGTTTCCAGTATCTCTTTCTGCTTTTCTTCCATCACCAGCCGTTCGCCGTCCTCCATGTGGTCGTAACCAAACAGATGGAGCATGCTATGGGCCGTCAGGAAGGCCAGCTCCCTGGTCCGGGAATGGCCGTACTTCTCAGCCTGTTCCTCCACCTTATCCACAGAAATCACAATATCCCCCAGCATCAGCTCTCCGGTTTCAGGATTGAAGTAATCCTCCACAGCCTCCTCCACATGGTCAAAATCCGATGGCGACTCATAATCCACCATGGGAAAGGACAGCACGTCCGTAGGAGCGTCAATCCGGCGGTGTTCCCGGTTGATTTCCTGTATGGCGTCATTGTCCGTAAGAATAACATTGACCTCTGCCTCATAGGGACAGCCCTCATAATCCAGGGCAGCCAGCACGGTGTTCTCGATGATCTCCCGGTAGGGCAAATCCAGTACTTTATCTGCTTCGTATTCAATTGAAATGGTCATGCTCACTTCTCCTTGGCGGATTAATTCCGCTCCCGTATCCTGCGCCGTCCTGCAGGCGGGGTATTCTTTTGTTCATATGTCTCATAGGCCTGTACAATTTTCTGCACCAACGGATGACGCACCACATCGGAACTGGTCAGGTAACAGAACCCAATGTCGTCAATTCGTTTCAGCACCTTAAGGGCCGTGTCCAGACCGGAAACCTCGCCTCCCGGAAGGTCCTTCTGGGTCTGGTCTCCTGTTATGATGACCTTGGAACCAAAACCGATTCTGGTAAGGAACATCTTCATCTGGGCCGGGGTGGTGTTCTGGGCCTCATCCAGGATGATATAAGCATTGTCCAGTGTTCTTCCTCTCATGTAGGCCAGGGGCGCCACCTCAATCAGCCCCTTCTCCGAATTGTGGAGATAGCTTTCCGCCCCCATAATCTGGTACAGGGCGTCATAAAGAGGGCGAAGATACGGGTCAATCTTGCTCTGGAGATCGCCCGGCAAAAATCCCAGCTTTTCACCGGCCTCAATGGCCGGCCTGGTAAGGATAATGCGCCCCACCTCGCCGTTCTTAAACGCCTGGATAGCCATGGCCATGGCAAGATACGTCTTTCCTGTGCCGGCCGGTCCGATGCCGAACACAATCATCTTCTTGCGGATAGCATCCACATAATGCTTCTGCCCCAGCGTCTTTGGCTTCACCGGCTTGCCGGATATGGTCCGGCATATGATGTCCTTGTCAATCTCCAAAATCTGCCCGTCATTCTCCGTGAAAGACAGGGACAGGGCATAGTCCACGTTCTGTTCCGTGACGGTATTGCCCCGCTTGGACAGTTCAATCAGGTTGTTGAACACGCTTTTTGCCTGGCCTATGGTTTTCTCAGGCCCGATGATTTTTATTTCGCCGTCCCTGGCAATCATGGTCACATGCAGGGTGCGCTCTATCTTCTTTAAGTAGGTGTCAAATTGTCCGCAGACATTCCGCTCATGCTCTGCGGGAATGTCAATCATTGTCTCAATTACACTCATTCAGCAGTTATTGTCTCCTCTGGTTTTTCTCCCGGCTCTCCGCCGGAATTCATATCAGGCTCCGCCGCCGGCTGTGTCTTAACAATGGATTCCTCTGTCACGAGTTCACCTGTCAGACGGCATTCAGAAACACTTGTTTCTATTCTATCATTATTTTCAAGAATTTGTACCCCCTTTTCCTCTAAATTTTTGACAAACTGGTAATTTATGGCTTTAGACAGCTCTTTTAGCTCATCCTCCCTGTAATTTCTCTCATAGGCTGCCATTTCCCGGCCCTGTATGGCGCCCATATAGACAGGCAGATAGAAATTGGAAAACAGCCTGAGCTGTTTTTCCTCCATGGAATAATCCCACTCCCCCTGTCCCCTCACCGGGGTCAGAAAGGTAAAGGACCATGCCCCGGCTTTCATGTACCATCCTCTCCGCCTGCGTCCTGTGTGGACCCGTTCCTGATGCAGCAGGGGAAATGTTTTCTCATATTGCTTGACAGTCCTGGCCACAATATCCGCGTCCGCGTGAACCATGTAGGCATTGATTTCCTCCTCGTTGTCGCCGATAATGGGCACCCGTCCGCTGACCAGTACCTGTCCCTCCTCCACCTCGTCCCCCACGCAAACCTGTGCAACGCCCTGGCGCACCACCATGGAGGTGATGACTCCCGGCTGGGACGCCACAATGTCGCAGGGTGTCTCGTCCTTCTCAGGGATAGTGGACAGCACCTCGTTTTCCTTGATGTGGATGAGCAGTCTCGTGCCGGAAACACGGGCAGATACCCAGGTGATCTCGGGAAAGCTTGTGCGCATGGAGGCTTCCAGATCCTCGCAGTTAATCCTGGCCTTTAGCATGCCGTAATCAATGTCCTGTGTGTCCAGAAAACGGACCAGAGTATCGTAGGTATACCTGTAATTGCCCTCAAACTGGATATCCCAGATAAACAGGGACATGACATAAAGCACCATGAAAAAGGCCATGATTCCGGCACCGTAATACCAGCGCTTCCTGTGCCTGTAAATAAAAAATGGGAGGCCGTAACGGCCGGTAATGTGCAGCCTTACCTGCGCCTTGCGCACCAGGGGCTTCACCCGGCGGTATCCTTCCACAGTCATAAAAAACTCATAATCCCCGTCTCGGTTGCATATCAGTCCCCATACCTCCAGACCCCTGGCATTGCAGAGATTCAGGAAACGTTCCGGTGAATAGCCGTGAAGACGGAGTCTTACATATCCTTCCCAATTATGTAACAGCCATTCAATCAAACAGGCCCCTCCTTTGATTTACGTTTCAAATTCCAAAGAACCGATCTGGCCGGTTATCTTCATCTCCTCCGCCGTATAATAATCAATCTTTAAGCGGGCTCCGTGAATCACCACCCTGCAGTTCCTGGCCTGGAGCTTAATCAGGGTATCCGTGTAAATCAGGATGCTCCTGTAATTTTCCACATTCACCTGGCTCCTGCCCACAAAGCTTATAAGCACATCTCCCAGAATCACGTCCCGGGGCAGCCCCAGTGCGGATACGGCTGTTTTCTTTGGTTCCCATGACATACGCCCACGCTCCTGATACACTGGTTCTTTTTATTATATGCATCAGCCCGCCAAAAATGCAGTCCCCTTTTTTTCAAAAACATACACATTCCTTATTCCATATGAATAGACTATAGTGAATCAATCTTTTGCGAGGTCTCTATGAACAATCAGTCCTATCATACAGACAGAATGAGTGAGTATCCGGACACTCTCCTGACCGCGGCAGAGCTGGGGGAGGCCGATGTTCCCGTGACTCCCCTTCCCAATCCGGGCGAGGGCGGTCCTGTGGACAGCGGCGACAATCAGAATAACGGTGCCAATGTCCCGGTCATCCCCCTTCCCAATCCGGGCGAGGGCGGCCCTGTGTACAGCGGCGGCAATCAGAATAACGGTGCCAATGTCCCGGTCATCCCCCTTCCCAATCCAGGTGAAGGCGGCCCTGTGTACAGCGGCAGCCGTCCCGGCTTTCCTCCTATCTTCCGGCCTATTTTCCCCGGAAACAGCGGCTCTGTCACCGTGATACCCGGCATCACCTTCCCATGCTACAACTGTACCGCCACCAGCTTCGGCAGGGTACGCATCCTCAATGCTTCCACCGGGTACCAGCCGTTTTACGTGTACCTGGGCAACTGGATGGTGGCAAGCAGCCTGGGGAACGGGGACATAACAGGCTACGTCCAGTCTGCCTCCGGCACCCAGACCGTCACCGTGTCAGGAGCCAACGGCTATGTGTACATTCAGAAGACAGTACAGGTGCGCTCCTCCGCCTCCATGACCATTGCCATCATCAATACGGCAAGCGGCCTGGACATCATGGAAATATCTGACATTTCCTGCAACGCGCCTTCAGGCTCCAGCTGTCTGCGGGTCTGCAACCTGTCGCTGAATTTGGGGCCCTTCGACGTATCCATCGGCAACCAGAACACCTCCTACACTGCTTTCAGCAATGTACGCTACAGGGAGGTGACCCCTTACACCAGCTTCTACCCGGGATGGTATCAGCTCTATATCTCCAGAACCGGCTCCTACCCCAACACCTCAGTGGCAACCGCCTCCGCCAATATGAGCGCCAACACATCCTATACTCTGTATATCTTCAATGCGCCAAACGCAACGGATGGGTTGAAGACTTTGGTGGTGTCCAACTAGACGGAGAGCAGTTAAAGGCCATATTTCTGTTTTTGTCAGAAACCATCAAAGAATGGGGCAGTCGGTTAATACCGATTTTTAGGACTCCTAAACTAAAATAAGCATATCCCACAGAGTTCCTTGCTTTTCAGCAAAGCGGGCTCTGATGGATATGCTTGTTTTACAGGAGATTTTTTCACTCCAGTATCCGCTGTCTGCTATCACTTCTTCCAACGCTTCATCAATGGCTTTCCCGTGCTTTTCCAGAACCGGGAGCAGCGTGTTATTCATACAGTTTCTGTATGCCGGACTTATATTTTGTCAGCTTTCGTTTCCGGTTTACATCGTTCATACGTCTGACCTTTTCCATCCCTTCAATGATGGACATCTATGCATCCCCGAGAGCATGTTTAGAACCATATCCGTTTTCATACAGAAGCGTATTATACTTTGTATAAAGGGCATCTACTGCATCCAGAAGTCCGACAAGATGGTAGTTGATGCTTCCACGCCAGTTCTCCTTTTTTGAAGAAATCAAAGGAGGATATCCCCCAAGTCATTTCACGGCTTTTGGGACACCCTCATCCTTTGGGCTGTCTATTTCCCGACTGCTCCTTTTCCTTTCTAACACGTTATAGTGCCAATCTTTTCTTTCATTTCTCCCATACCCCTGTTTTTGTCCAGAACAGCATCCACTCACTATAAGATGCCGTTCCGCTTTTAATTTATTTCACCAAATATCCTCCATCTACAGGAATGGTAGTGCCATTCAAATAATCAGAGGCGGATGATGCCAGAAACAGCACCGGTCCTTTTAAATCTTCCGGTGTTCCCCAACGGCCGGCAGGTATACGCACGGTGCACTCGTCCTTCCGCTCCTGGGTCATGTTCGCGCACATTTCTGTATCCATATATCCCGGGCAGATGCAGTTGATATTGATATTGCGCCCCGCACAATCTACCGCCAAGCTCTTGGTTAACTGGGATACCGCGCCCTTAGATGCCGTATAAGCCGGCACCGTGGTTCCTCCAAACCAGGTAACCATAGAACCAATGGTAATAATCTTTCCGCCCGCAGCCTGCTTAAGCATAACCTTGAGGGCCTTCTGAATCATCAGAAATACTGCATTTAAGTTAATGTTCAGCACCAGATCCCATTCTTCAATGGGAAATTCTTCCGGAAGGTGTCTTCTCTGAACGCCAGCTGCCGGAATCAGCACATCCAGCTTTCCATCCAGAATCTCCATGGCCTCTGTAAATATCCGGTCCACATCCGCCCGGTCTGAGAGATTTCCACATACTTCATATGCCTCATATCCCATGGCACGGTATTCTTCACACACAGCTTCCAGCTTTTCCTTCTGGATGTCAACCAACACAACCTTGCAGCCATTTTCCAGAAGTCCTTCTGCCATTCCGCGAGAAAGTCCCTGGGCGCCACCTGTCACAATTGCATGTTTTCCTGATACATTGAACATTTTTTTATAATCGTAAGCCATTTTTATACGCTCCTTTTTTATTGAATATAGTTGTATGAATCAGCTTCTCTGTCAGTCAAACAAAATTACCATTTTCTTTGATTCCGTACATGGATGATCCATATAATAGAATACCTTGTCTATTTCACTGAAGGGGATAAACATGGTTGCAATCCCCTTTGTATTAAATTCCCCGTTCTCCATTCTCTGGATAGTAGGTTCGAATTGGAAGCAGGACATCCTGGAACCAATCACATCAAGTTCCCTCTGGTTAATCATGGCCTGTGTAATCTCTTCCTTTGCGGTAGAGAAACCCAGAGGAACCATACGTCCGGCATTGCAAAGGATTCCCGGTTGCATACACATGGTAAGGGACCCCGGAAAACAAGCTGAGTCAAATGCCACCGTAACACCATGGTTATGGGTAATCTCCGCCACCCGTTTCACTACATCCTCCGTCTTTGAATTGATTACATGGTCGGCGCCGTATTCCTTCGCGCGTTGCAAGGATACATCATCAATATCGCAGCAAATGACCATTTGGCATCCTTTCGCTTTACAGGTCTGAAGAATAATGGAACCAATGGTGCCTGCGCCAAGGATGAATACCACATCCTCCGGAACAATCCTGGCGCGGTCAGTGCAATGGGCGCCGATAGCATACGGTTCCACAAGGGCGGCATCTTTCCAATCCACCGAATCATCAATTTTGTACACTTCGGATGCGGGAGCCGTAAAATATTCTCTCCAGCCGCCATCTGCGCCTGAACCTCTGACCCGCACATGTTCACACACATTTTTTCTTCCAATCCGGCACTGATAACAGGTTCCGCAGGTGGAAATCAGGTCTACAATTACATGGTCGCCCACCTTAACATTGGTAACCGCACTGCCCGCCTTAACCACCACTCCGGCATTTTCATGTCCCGGAATACGCGGATAGGTAGAACACGGATTCAGACCGTGATAGATATGGTGATCACTGCCGCACACACCCGCGGATTTCATCTGAATCAATACTTCGTTCTCTCCGGAGAGTTCCGGCACCGGTACTTCCCTCACTTCTGCCTTGTGTGGCTCTTCCACTACTACTTCTTTCATTACTTCTTTCATTATGAGCCTCCTACATTTTATTTATTTTGTGAATCAATGTCAGGTCTTTTAACCTGATATCAGGTTGGGCAATAGGGTTGACAATACAGGAACCATAGCAAACAGAACACCGCACATGATTTCTACCAGTATGAATGGAACAATCTGCCTGGAAACCGCACCAACCGACCGCTTACTGATTCCACATGATACGAACAGGCATGTTCCAAAAGGCGGCGTTGCCTGTCCCATCGCCAAAAGGAATACAAATACAAGACCAAAATGTACCGGGTCTATCCCAAAAGCAGCCGCAATCGGAGCCAGAATCGGGGCCAGAATCAGATTCGTGGCACCTACTTCCAAAAACATGCCGCAGACGATCAAAAGCAGAATGATAATTCCCCAGAACATATATTTTGCGGATACATAGGACAGCATAAACCGGGTTACAAATTGCGGAATCTTATAATAGGTTATCAGCCAGCCAAACATCTGGGCTGTCACCACCAGTATCATCAGGTTAGCCGTTCCCACCGCCGTGGACTGGATGATTTCCCATATGCTTTTAAAGGTTACTTCCCGATATATGAACAAACATACAAGGGTTCCATACACCACAGCAATGACCGCCGATTCCGTCGGGGTGAAGATTCCGGCGTAAATTCCGCCCAGGATGATAACCGGCATGACCAGAGCCCAGATTGCACCCTTAAAAGAATGGAGGAATCGTTTAAATGAGAATTTTTCCGCTTTGGGAAACTTATATTTTTTTGCTTTGTAGTAGGCATAGATGCACAGAAAGATGCAGCATATCACCCCCGGAATCACTCCCGCCATCAGCAAATCCCCTACCGGCGTTCCCGTAATGTTGCCGTAGATTACCAGCACAATACTGGGCGGAATCACGATTCCCAGCGTACCGCCAATGGCCTGTACCGCCGCTGAATAATCCTCCGGATACCCTCTCTTAGACATCTCCGGGTACATCAGACCGCCGATGGCCGCCGTTGTTGCAACGGAAGAACCTGAAATGGCCGCAAAAAATGTACAGGCAACGATGGAAACCAGCGAAATCCCACCGGAAATCCATCCTACAAGCGAGTCCGCAAATGCCACCAGCCGCTTGGAAAGCCCTCCCTTGGACATAATATCTCCCGCCAGGATGAATGCCGGAATTGCCAGCATGGAAAAACTGTTTGAATTTGCAAAGATTCGCTGTGATATTACAACAAATGTAAGGTTGGGGTCCAATAGTACCGCCACAATACAGGCCAGTCCCAGGGACCATGTGATTTCCAGGCCGCAGGCCATGGTGACAATCAATGCAACGATTAATGCAATAGCTGCCGTATCCATTATTTTACCTCCTCTTCGGGGACTCTTACATATGTCTCATACAGGTCAATCAGACTGGCAAATACATTCATGGCAAAGCCAATGAATACAATACCGTAAAGAAGGCTCATGGGAATCCTCATAGCCGGGCTGGTCTGGTAAGCCCCAATTAGAATCAGTTTAAAACTGCTGTAAACAAACACAATATTTACATATATCATGATAAATTTACGAATCAAATTCATCATAACTGCTGCTGTTCCCTTCAAATAATTGTCAATTATCTCAATCCTGACAAACAGATGATTGGTAATTGCCAGGTTTACTCCCAGAACAATTAATGTCACAAAGAGGTAGCGGGACAATTCTTCAGACCATGACAAGCTCCTAAAAATAACGAAGCGGCAGAATGTCTGGAGAAATACCACTCCTACCATAGCCAACAGAGCCAGGCTGATTATGACCGTATTAATTCTTTGCATTTTTATAAAAACACTTTTTATCCCCTTCATCCTACGCCTCCTATTGTTTATTCTGCAATGCCCGAATCTGGGACATGATATCTCCATACTGCTTTTCCCATTCACCATAAAGGGATGCTGCCGCTTCGGTAAACTGCTGTTTATCCGGATATGTAACCACCATTCCCTGTTCCTTGAGCTGCTCAACTGCTTCCGCATCCATTTTCCTGCTAAGCTTTCGTTCCTCGAAACCGCATTCCATAACCGTATCCTGGAAAACCTGTTTCATTTCCTCATCCAGGGATGCCCACGTTGCGGGGCTCATTACCAAAAATACAGTAGAATACGCATGTTCAGTCACCGCCATATGTTTATTGACCTGGGCCACGTTGTTGGTTAGTATTAATGTAGAAGGATTCTCCTGTCCATCCAGCGCCCCCTGCTGCAAAGCCGTGTAGGCCTCTCCCCACGCCATGGGAGTGGCATCCGCCCCCAACGCTTTCCAAAATGCAATATGAATCTGGTTTTCCATAGTCCGGATCTTAAGTCCTGTTATGTCATCCACAGAATTCACATCTGCCTTGCTGTTTGTCAAATTTCGAAATCCTGACTCCCAGATTCCCAGACCATAAAGCTGCACCCCAGAAAGTTCATCCAGAAAATAATTTCCTATTTCTCCCAGAAATACCTGATCCGCCTGATCCGTAGATATAATTAAATATGGAATATCAAGTGCCGGAAAATCCGGAATAAAATTTCCAAGGGTGGACTGATTTACAACAGCAATGTCAATGGTTCCCATCTGACACCCCTCAATCGTGTCAATCTCCGCCCCCAGCTGCCCGTTATGATAAACCTCTATTTTATATTTCCCTCCGGTTCTCTCATAAATCTTATCGGCAAATGCATTCATGGACTGCCCGATTGCGCCTGTCTCTGATGATGTCTGCGCCATCCTTAAGGTGATAACCCCATCCTCCGACTGTGGAGGGCGTGAATCCTTATAGATACTTGCGCTCCCCGCAATCAATGCCGTCACCACAAGCAAACCTGCAATCTGTTTTCTTATCATGCTATTATCCGCTCCTTTCACTTTGCTCAATTTGATTCGCCCATATCTATGGTGTCTGCAGCGCTCCATCTTTCTTTCTGGTTTGCGTCCATGTGGTCACCGTATTCTCGCAAGGGTACTTAACAGCTTCCTTTTCATCCAAATCAACCCCCAGTCCCGGCTTATCATTGGCATATACATAACCATCCTTGTATTCAGGAAGCCCCGGAAATACTTCCAAAAGCGCTCCATGGGGTCCCTTCAAATCCTGAATCACAAAGTTGGGCGGCTCAATGCCGGACCATTCCTGAACTCCAAAATTCGGAGCCGCCAGGTCGATGTGAATATTCGCTGCATGCGCCAGGGGAGACATATCTCCAGGTCCGTGCCATGCCGTCCTTATCCCGAACTGCTCGGCAAATATCTGAAGCTTTCTGGCGGGAGTGATTCCTCCAATCTGACTAATATGTACCCGTATAAAATCAATCAGATGTTCTGTAATCAGCATTTTCCATTCGGCGGGGTTGTTGAACAGCTCACCCTCTGCAATCGGAATAGAGGTCTGCCGACGCAGCTGCCGCAGCCATTCCGTCTGCTCAATAGGCACCGGATCTTCCAGGAAGAATAAATCATAAGGTTCCAGCAGCCTTGCCAGACGAATCGCCTCCACCGGGGCAATGCGCTCATGGACGTCATGGACCAGATTCATCTCATATCCAATCTTGCTTCGGATGCCTTCAAACAGATTCACTGTATCACGTATGTAGGATCTGGAATCCAGATAAACTCCGGGCAGAGAATTAGCGGGGGAATCCTTCGGCGTGCTTCCATATGCATCCCCTCCGTAGCCGCCGCACTGGCATCGGATTGTTCTGATTCCCATTTCCTGAAACCTTTGTATATTTTCACACAGCTCGTCTAAGTCCCGTCCATCCGCATGCCGGTAAACAGGAATCCCCTGACGGCATTTTCCGCCAAATAGCTGATATACCGGCATTCCGGCCAGCTTCCCTTTGATGTCCCAAAGAGCCATATCCACCCCGGAGATTGCATTGTTCTCCGCCGGCCCATTGCGCCAGTAAGCATTCTGATGCATCAGCTGCCACAGCTCCTCGATACTCTCCGCATCCCTTCCTTTTAGCAAAGGGTCCAGATATTCCTCCACTATGGTTTTCACAGCCAAATGGCGGTAGGCAAAGGTTGCACAGCCAAGTCCATATAACCCGGGCTGATTTGTCTCAACCTTAACTACCACAAGATTAATGCCCTCCGGTGCCGTGCATATGACTCTGATTCTTTCGATGGTAACTGACATATTAATCCCTTTTCCTTCTTGTTAGTCGTCTGACAAGTATTTTCATAATTAACGGGGCTGTGAATAAAGCCCCTATTGTTTATTCTTGTCTGACAAGTTATGGCTTAATTATACCACCACTTTCCATTTTGTCAATATAGTTTTAATATTTTTTCAATCTCCAGTGTGTTTTGTTTATTTTACATAAATAAATTATTTTTTATACAAAATGCCCATTCCCGTAATTACTCCGGCTCGTTAAGCTTATCAATCGCTGCCTGTAAATGCTCATACATACATTCTCTCGCCCTCTTGGCATCCCCGGATCGAATCGCATTCAAAATCAGCGTATGATAATAGATACCATCCTTAAATCCAAACAGTTCATATGTCCTTCCCTGATCCTTACACGCCTCCTCAAAAACCTTGCTCATACTTTTTTCAAGTAATGGATTCCGGGATTCCCGGCAGATAAGTTCATGAAACGCCGTATCAGCCGTAATAAAGTTTTCTTTGTTCACTTTATTGGATGCCATAGTGTCCAGACACCGCTGAAGTTCATTTATAAACTCGTCAGTGGCATATCTGGTCGCCAGATAACAGGCCTCTGTCTCCACAATCCTTCTGAACTCCAGCACTTTCTGCAAATCCTTGCAATCCTGGGCTGTAATCTTTCCTTTATTGGCAGACATCCCGTCTACCTGATTATCCATAACATATGTACCTTTTCCGTGCCGGCTTTCCAATATACCAAGACCAACCATCTGCTGAATCGCCGTCCGCACACTTGCCCGGCTTACTCCAAGTGTCTCTGTCAGCTGGTTTTCCGAAGGAATCTTTTCTCCTACTTTCCATGCTCCTGATACTATATTTTCCTTAAAATAGCTAACCAACTGCTCCGTGACATTTGAATGTGTTATAATCATATTTTCACTCCTTGTCTGACAACTTATCTTAATTATAACACTTCTAGATTTCTTGTCAATGAAGGGATCTTCCTGATTGTCTTTCTCAAATTTTGTTGGACTTACAATCCATGTTCGACCAGCTTATTGACCTGACCGAACCGATCTGCCAACGAATTGACCCGTCAAAAGCATCCTTGCTGCTTTTTGATACTTCCGGCATTGAGGCTTGGGTGACAGAAAACAATCCCAAATATGCCAACCGTATCATCAAACAGCTCAAAGCCTTCAAAAAAGCAAATGGGCCGGACATTACCTTTTGCAGGAAACCTCATTTAATAAGGCATTCATACCACTGAAAAACAAGCTGAAAGCAGAGGGAGCCGACTATGCCGTGAATGAATTTGTCTGCCCTAAAATGAAGCGGGAAAGAGATTGTGTGACCAGAAAATCCCGGCGCGTCTGTCATTGTGAAAACCCTTGCACTTCATCCGGCTGCGGAAGGATGATTTACCTTTGCCCGGAAAAGAATCTCCGTGCCTATCCCGGAACGGCCAGAGGCACCGAAGAATGGGACAGCACTTATAAAATCCGGGTAAATGTAGAAAAATCCATCCACTACTTCAAGGACAGCTTCTGCATAGCAGGACGTAAGACACAGAATGAGAAAACACTCCATGCGGATCTCCTGCCGGCAGGAATCACTTAATTGATTACGGTCATCGTTGCCGGAGGTTAGCTCTGGTGAAATCAGAATTGCGGACTTGTTTCACAATTACCTATTGTTTACTGATATAAAATATAACGTTTATCGGAGCGACTATCAATCAGGATTTTCGTGATATTGTTAAAGAACCAGAAGATATTGACATTCCTCCGTAAACGCACCATACACCATAGTGTGTACCTTTTAGTCCTTATCACTTTCTGAGATAATAGACCCAGCATCTAAAAAGCTAATTATTACTGGCGGCTCAAACGATATTACAGATATCATCTCCAGTTCAACACCGTTTCGGTATAAACCAGCTGCCCTGGTGCGCCGGAACATATGGCAATGCAGATGTTTCGGGAGATTATTGAGAACCTGGACGTTCATCACCCCATTCCTCTCCCTCTGTTCCCTGATTCTGGTAATCCTGCTCAGCTTAATTATACCGTAAAAAAACTCAAATCCGCCTTTTCTATGATAAAAAGTCCTCTGCGGCAGATCATGATGACCTGCCGCAGGGGACTTTCCATTTCATAGTATCAACGCAGCATAACCCTCTAACTTAGCTGCGCTCCATTTGGGCAATGCCCGTGTTTATTCATCCCATGATGACTGTACAAAAAGTATGCCCAAAGAAGCTGGTTGTGCCTTGGCGTAGAGGTATTTTTCAAAAAAGTGTTGCTTCTTGTTTCTCTGGATAGTGGAAACAAAAAAATCTGGAATAGGGTGTTTACTCTTGCCATTCCAGATTTTGTTCTTTTCACTATGTATAGATATTAACCTTTTAATATTGCATCTTGAATAATTCGAATGAGATACTCATATTCGGAATACATTCCATCAGATGCTTTAACTAGTGCATCTCTCACATATTCCGAGTTGTCTTTTAATAATGCTTTATTCATACGAAAACCATGTTTTTCAGAAAACTGTGTAGCAAATGTGATGATAGTACGAGTATTACCCTCTCTGAAAGGATGTATTTGCCATATTTTTGCAATCAATTTAGAGAACAACTCCGCTGTTTCAGAGATATCTAACACTTCCCACTTAACTTGATTCAGCTCCTTTAGTGCTGCTTCCATTTCGGGTTCGATGCTATTTGTGTCCGCATATCTGACAGTATCACCGCCTAATACCCTTTCACCTTTTACAATATTGATACCTCGTTCTTTTCCTGCCCACTCATATAAATCCCCAAAAATATATGTATGAATGTCCTTAATACGCTGATAATCAAACGCATCGCCACAAATCTTATCATCGATGTCAAGCAACTTTACATATGTAATATTGCTTTCTGCTTCCTCCAACAATTTTTCATCTTTGATATTCAGCAAATTTCTTAATACAGGGACATCATCATATAAATAAAAGTCCTTCATTTCTCCACCGCCTTAATTATTGCAATGTTTTGCCTGCTCCTGATAATAAGCAATGGTTTCCTTTAAGATTTCAGAAATTTCTTTTTTCCCATCAATATATTCTTGTACCAAATTCATGGTTCTTTCTGTTGGAGCATCTGCATCCAATGTCGCAATCGCCAAAGCGTCATTCACAATTTTTTCACGACCAACTTTTGTTGTTTCTTTGATAGAATATTTCTTTTCGATTGTATATGCCATAAATACACTTCCCTTCTATCTGTTTCTATTATTTTATCACATATCCACGCAAAAAATCAAAAAAAACGAAAACCTTTTGCATAATGTCCTTAACGAAATTGATGTAACGAAAAGACCGCACAGTAAAAACAGTACGGTCATGAAATTTAACCTTTATTCAACTGTGCCTGCAAAGCAGTAAAACTGTCCAACGCACTTTGTAAATTTTCAATGATATCATTGGCTAGCTCATCTGGAGATGGAAGATTATCAAGATCTGCTAATGACTTATCTTTAATCCAGAAAATATCCAAACTTGTCTTATCTCTTTCCATAATTTCTTCTATTGAAAACTTACGAAAACGACCATCTGGATTATCTGCCGAATAGGTTTCTGTACGTTCATATCTGTTTTCTGGATGATAACAACAAACGAAATCTTCCAGATCAGCATCAGTCATTGGATGCTGTTTGAGGGTAAAATGGATGTTTGTACGTAAATCATAAATCCATACCTCTTTTGTCTGACGCTGCGCACTAGCAGGACGTTTATCAAAAAACAAAACATTCGCTTTTACACCAGGTTTATAAAAAATACCAGTAGGCAATCGAAGAATGGTATGCAAATCCGTTGTTTCCAGCAGTTTTTTCCGAACGACTTCCCCTGCACCGCCTTCAAACAGAACATTATCCGGCACAACAACTGCCGCTTTCCCTGTCGCTTTAAGAATTGTATTAATGTGCTGCACGAAATTAAGCTGTTTATTCGAGCTGGTTGTCCAAAAATCCTGTCGATTATAAACGAGATCTTCGTCTTCCTGTTCCCCTTCTTCATTTGTAAAGGTGATAGAGGACTTTTTGCCGAACGGCGGATTGGTCATCACATAGTCTACACGATATCCTGGATCTGTCAGCAACGCATCGCCCAACGTAATCGGAACATTTCCATAAATATCACCAATATTGTGTAAATACAGGTTCATTAGCGCCGTTTTATATGTTGCCGGAACAATTTCATTTCCGTAAAAAGTTTCATTTTTCAAAAATCCCTTCTGCTCCCTATCTAACGCATAATTGTTCGGATCAGCAAGGAAAGACTGAGCTGCAAGGAAAAATCCACCGCTTCCGCAGCAGGGATCAGCAATGGTTTTCATCGGCTCTGGACGCAGACAACGCACCATAGCACGAATCAGCGGACGAGGTGTAAAGTATTGTCCTGCTCCGCTTTTGATATCTTCTGCATTCTTCTGCAATAAGCCTTCGTAAATTTCGCCTTTTACATCGGAGGACATTGCTACCCACTTTTCATTATTGATCATCTGTACTACACGGTACAGAATCGCCGCATTGCTGATTTTGTTAACAGCGCCCTTGAATATCTGTCCTAAAATGCCAGCTTGTTCTCCCAGTTTTTCCAGTGTGGCTTTATATTGGTCTTCCAACTCTGCGCCTTTTAATGTATTCATATCTGACCAAGTATAGCCAGAGGGAATCCCTGTATCCCGTTTGTAAGGTGGTTTTGCATATTCATCCGACATTTTCAGAAAAATTAGGTATGTAAGCTGTTCAAGATAATCGCCGTAAGATACGCCATCATCCCGAAGCGGATTACACATTCCCCAGACTTTTGAGATTATAGTTGTTGTTTGTTCTAACATGTTTCTACTCCTTATTGATCACTATGGGAGATTGTACTATATAATTTTCCAAAACCATAGGTGCTGTATTTTTCGATTCGAAATGAAACTCAATTCTTTGATTGTACTCATTCTCTAACAAATCCTTGAAATGAAGTTGAAACGCACATTTTACAGAATTGCGTTGCTCTTTGGGTAATGCAAATTCTATTCTGATATTTGAATTACCACTTGGCATCAAACCTCCAATTGGAAATGGTCCTCGATCGTACTTTTTCGAAAAATCATCCCATTCATAAGTGTATATTATATCTTTGACTGTGCCTCGCCCAATATTTTGAACATTAAAACAGCATACATATGTCCCACCGTCAATATCTTTATCACATAATACCAATTTTAATTTATACTCATTTTGTGAAGAAGAAATTTGTTGAAATTGTAAATACGGTAAAAATTCTAACCGCTTTGTTTCTTCAAATTGAGTTTTTGATACCTCTAACTGCTCACGAGTAGCTTTTGCAGATTTAATATTTGCCTGACAAATGGCAATTGTTGCAACCACATATACAACTGTTATTAAAAAGGTCATTGCACCACTATTCTTATTTAACCAATCAATAATCTGCATCACACTAACCTTCCTTCAAACGCTTGTTTTAGAATACTTTGACGCATGGCTTCTGCCTGTTGCAAAGATTGCTCAATCATTTTTTCAATTTGGTTGCAGACGGATAGTTGGGACTCAATTTTTAGTACAACAGTATTTTGTTTAGAAATACTTATAATTGGAACAGGAACTTTTAGTAGGGATTGCCCTGTTAAATGCTTTATTCCTGTTCCAGTGAAATATTTTTCTAATTCTCCTGTTTGTGATATAAACCACAAATAATACATATAAAGCTTGGGATTTTCACCATTTTTAAAACGAACTCTATGTAGTGCTTTCTGATAAAAAATACTATCATTTCGATCCCAAACAGCACATCTCCCAGGTTCTCCACCCTCGCAAATTATAAGATCTCCATATTTAATACTATATTTTTCAATTTCTTTTGTCTCAATACGCATTTTTAGCAAATCAGATAAATCAAACGAAAACCATCGGACATTAATATTACGAATATATTGTTCTGGCAGACCTACATTTTTTTCTTTATCAAGCATCTTACCCAGACGTGAAGTCATAATACTCCCAAATGGCTCAAATGTATCAGCACAGGAAAACGCCTCTTTCAGCACCGCCTGACGGTAGACTGCAAGCTGCTGCTTCGTGGTTTTCAGCGTTTCAACTGCCTTATCCAGTTCGGAGAACAACTCCTCAATCCTTGCGACAATCCTCTCTTGCTCTGGTAGTGAAGGAATAATTAACTTGGATTGTTTTAATATTTGAGCATTTAAATGCGGTGTACCCGTTCCTTTTTTTTGAGTATTTAATAGTGTATATTTACTTTGAATAAAGTACCTTAGATATTCTCTCGTTAAACCGTCTGCACTAATTTTGGAGAGCGTAGACCCTACTACTCCTTTGATGGCTCGTCCAGTAAGACCAGATCGAGAGCCATCGCATACGATAAGTAAATCACCATCATCACAAAGCACGCACTTTTCTGGAGAAGCATAACTATCAATAATTCCCTTTTCAAAAGCCTTTATGTCTACATATGGTAAAAAACCATCTTCTATTTCCTTACTTTGTTTTTGGGGCTTTTTACCTTTTTCCATATGTAGAATTGTTCCGAGTTCAACTTGATTCATTCACATTTTCTCCTTAATTAAATTATGCTTCTTTTAGTTCAATATCTGCCCATTGATAGTTTCTCATTATTGCGTATCTATCTTTTAGAGGAGAAACTAAAGATTCATCAATATTGGATTTTAGTTGTCTATAATCACTTTCACTTATTGAAAATGTAAAAGAATATTTAACAGACTCATTTTTATAAAATGTTTCTATTTCTATCCTATACTGACCTATATTCCAAAAGAACTCCTTTTCAATAATTGATTTAGCCTTTTTGTATTCTTCTAAAGATTGATATTCGCTTAATGCCTCTGCATAATCTGCATAATCTTTGCGTATTCGTACTATATTTTCAAATAAAGGTTTAGTTTCCTGCATAAAAGTTTTTCCAAAAGAGTCAAAAACATCTGCAAATTCTATAAAAGCACACATGATACTATCTTCCTCAATTCGAAAAGGATGTGCTGTTTCCGTTGTTTGTAGAGCATTTCCTGCTATATTTTGGTAAACTGGAGATCTGAAACTCGACCATAACAAATTTAATTTTGCATCATCCTTTTGTCGATTGATCTGAACAGTAACTTTTTTAACCGAAATAGGTTTATTTATTGCTTCATATACACCATCAATTTGCAAATATGAACCACTTTGATTGAATAAAAGTTTTGCTTTACCATTTGAAATATAATTAAGTTTTGCTTTTTTAAACCACTTTTTCCAAATCGCCTGTACTATAGGAATAATGATTGCAATAGCAGCCAATATAACTGCCAGTAATTCATAAAAAGTCATTGGAGTATCAAAATCAATTGCCATAGTATTTCTCCTTTATGCTACCAATTCCATATTTCATTTCCTCTAAAATTTCTTTATACTGTTCTCCAAATGCTTCACAAAAGCCAAACAATCCACCTTTTCTATCAAATGGTGTCAGGTCCAAATCCTCCGGCAGAATGCTCAAAGAACTTGCAATATGGTCTTTAATCAACCGCAACCTCTCCATCTGTTCCCCAGAAAAATATACTACGCCTGCGGTTTTGTTTAAGCGTCCACTGAGTGAATTCTGTTATCATAGCAACAGGATAAAGGTTGATGTTTTTATCTAGTCCAATTACTTGTATCCATTATTTTAAACTTGCAAAAAGGACATCGATAATCGTTTCCCCCAAAATCTTGCAATGGCAGTAACTTTTTCTTATCTGCCCAACAAGCTGCACAATATTTAATCGGTTTTTTATCCGATTTCCTGGTTATAAAAGGATCTACATGATACTCAATATCATCTTCGATATCCTTCTGGCTTTTTAATTCTTTATTTTCTGCTTTTAATTTTATGATTTCTTCTTGCATTTCAAGAGCTTGTGCGCTTAAATCTAATAATTGTCTGTATAAGTCGATGTTGTCAACTTTTTGTGCCATATTAAGTACATCTTTAAAAGCATCATAAAACCCCATACTTTTACTCCTTTACGCCACCAATTCTATATTCATTTCCTCTAAAATTTCTTCATACTGTTCTCCAAATGCTTCGTAGAAGCCAAGCAGTCCACCTTTTTTATCAAATGGTGTCAGATCCAAATCCTCCGGCAGAATACTCAAAGAACTTGCAATATGGTCTTTAATCAACCTCAACCATTCCATCTGTACCTCGGTAAAATGTACTGCACCTGCGTTTCGTCTGAGCGTCCACTTCATAAAGTTGTAATTCACCTTATCAGCAAATGGAGAAAGCTGATCCGTATACCCCATCTCAAAGCGAATGATAGAAATAAGGTCAGTAAGCTGTGCCATTACACCTTTTTTTACTTTATCTGGCTTCTTAATGGCATAGCAATCCCACAGACGTTCCACGGTGATACCTTTTGACTTGAGTTTTGCGTATAATGCTTTCAGTTGTTCTACCGCCATCGCACGGTTTGCATAGGATTCGCTGTAAATGATACGCAAAGCAATGATTTCATCCCTGTTTTCTTCAATAAAAGTACGGAATGTCTGTATCACACGGTCAGCAGTTTCCTCTTTCTGCACATCATATCCGGCAAACAAAACCGAATCCAGATTTACATTATCAATAATCTGGTCATGACTCCGGCGGACATTTTCAATAAAATCACGTGTATCAGGATTCATAAATGGTGCTACTGCCTGCGCAATTAAATCTTTTTGTGCTTGTTTCAGTGCTTCATCCGATGGTGTTTCGGTTTTTGTATCTGCCTTAGCCTTTTCTGTAATCACATCTTCGTCAAAGGCATTGAGCAGATTTTCTGCAACTTTTTCCGCACTTTCTCCCACTACTTCTTTAAACTGCTTCCGTTCAGAATTGTTCATCTGGCTATTTAAACGTATGATACGGTTTGCCAATGAGGTAAGTGTATCATCGTCTTTAGAACCCAGTGCTACATTCATCATCAATTCTTTCATGGAAACATAAGGTTGCCTTTCCAGTGGACGGGTGTCACACTTTTTGGACTTGGTAACACCCACTGCATCTACAATCACAAAATGATCTTTGTTCTCCGTTGCAGAAGGCGTGACCTTTTGCAGATCATCTTTTCCCAGTGTACGAGTGCCACGCCCTTTCATTTGTTCAAAATAATTTTTACTGCGAACATCACGCATAAAAATCAGGCATTCAATGGGTTTTACATCAGTACCAGTAGCAATCATATCAACTGTGACAGCAATTCTAGGATTATAGTCATTTCGAAAAGAACTAAGTACAGATTCTGGATTTTCTGCAGAATATGTAATTTTACGGCAAAAATCATTTCCTTCTCCGAATTCGTCCCGCACCATCTGGACAATATCATCCGCATGGCTGTCCGTCTTTGCAAAAATAAGGGTTTTCGGTACTTCTTTTCTTCGTGGAAATAACGTCGTAAATAAATTTTCTTTGAAAGTACGAATCACAGTCCTAATTTGACTAGGATTGACGATATCTCTGTCAAGCTGCGGCGGAACATAATCAACATCTTCGTCCATCTGCATCCAGCGTTTTTCACGTGACAGACGGTTACGATGTTCAATCACCTGCTTCATCAGATGTGCCCCGTTTTTTGTGATTTCAGTTTCAATCAGAAAAATATCTTCACCTACATTGACACCGTCTATAATCGCCTGTTCACGGGGATATTCGCTGACGATATTTTCATCAAAAAAGGCAAAAGTTCTCTTATCTGGTGTAGCAGTCAGCCCAATGATAAAAGAATCAAAATAGGAAAGCACCTGACTCCACACATTATAAATAGAGCGATGACATTCGTCCACAATAATACAATCAAAAAATTCTGGAGGATATTTTGCATTATATACCACTTCTTTTGGCGCCTTGGTATTGGCAGTTGCATATTCTGCAAAGGATGTTTCCTCAGCAGATTCATCCAATTCTTCACCTTTGAGGATAGAATACATTCTTTGAATCGTGCTGATGCAAATCTGAACATCAGAAGGAATATAAGAAGATTTCAATCGACGTACTCCATAAAGCTGAGAAAAAGAGCGGGGATCATCATTTGGTGTATAAGCAAGAAATTCACGCTCTGCTTGTTCTCCAAGACTTTTGGTATCCACCAAAAATAAAATACGATTCATCTTACCGTATTTCAACAAACGATATGCTGCTGTAATCGCCGTAAATGTTTTGCCTGCACCAGTTGCCATTTGTACCAACGCTTTCGGACGATTATTGGCAAAAGAATTATCCAAATTTTGAATGGCGTTAATCTGGCATTTTCGAAATCCGGTTTCATCAAGCGGAGGAAAATGCTTCATATTGTTCCGGATCGTATCCTGACTTGCAAGCAATAACTCCAAGGTTTCTGGTCTGTGAAATGAAAAGACTGTACGGGAACGGAACTTGATATCTTTATAATCCGTAAATCGGATTAGCTTGTCCGTCGCTTCATAGGCAAATCGAATGGAATATTCCGTTTTTATCCACTTAAAGGTACTATTCGCATAACGTGCAGACTGTTCTTCTACAGTGGTGATATTCTCGCCTGCATTGCTCGGTTTTGCTTCAATAACACCAACCGGTTTTCCATTCACAAAAAGCGCATAATCGACCGGACCAGTATTTGTTGGAAACTCACGCACAGCAATGCCAAGGGAAGCCATTGGATTTAATTGCTTCAAATCTTGTACCGTCCAGCCGGATTGTTCTAATTTTTTATCGATCGATAGTCTTGCTTTCTGTTCAGGTGTCATTGTTTATTCACCTCTTCATGTTCATCGGGTATAAACTCTAAAATATCATCTACGCCACAGCACATTGCTCGACATATACTTTCTACACTTTCTAAGGAAATATAGCTGCCCCTTTTCATACGAGTAATGATATTTGCCGAAAAACCTGCCTGTTCCATTAACTGAGCATTGCTCATATCTCTTTCAATCATCATATGAAAAAGTTTTTTATAACTGACAGCCATATTATTTCCTCCATACACAGATATACATTTAAATTGTATTATATCACGAAAGCGTGAAAATATCAATTTAGACAAAATATTGGGGATAAAACAAGTATCAGAAATTTTACCGATACTTGTTTTAATACAATTCAGTTTTTGACCCTTGATAACATGATGCCTTTTTGGAATGTGTTTCAATGTTAAAAGTGACGATCAGCTTTTTACTCCATTCTTATTCGTTTAATATTCCGGAAGCATCTCCTCAACTGTAATTCCAGATTTGAATACTACCTCTACCTTTCTTGCATTCACTACATTGATGTTCTCAATCAGCTGTCTTACCAGCTTATCATTGTACTCTGTCAGTATGCAGTTTGTTTTGTCCAGAAAATTCTCGATATCTTCCATTTTCCTGCCTTTCTCGCCTCTACTGGCTGCTTTGATCTGCTTCATTTCCAATGCTTCTATCTGTGCTGTGATCGCCTGACAGTGTTCCTCAAAGGCAGTTTTATCGCCGTTCTGCTTGGCTTGCTGCTGTATCAGTTCTGCCATTTCTTTCTGCAGCTTTTTCTTTTCTCTGGCATATTCCGAATCCTCTGTGCCATGGGTCAGTGCTGTGACTACATTTTTTCTGAATGTCTGGACGAAGTCACCTTTGTTTTCAAGAACCTGATTTATGGCATGTAATACTGCTCTATGTAATACATTTTCCTCTATGGTTGGGGAATCTTTGCAGTATCTTGTCCCATTTCTCAGTCTGTTTTCACATCTCCATACAGCTTTCTTTTCCCCGTACTTCGACCAGATTTGTCTGCGGTACTCACAGCCGCATTCCTTACAGACCGTGATCTTGGATAAGGCGTATTTTCCTGTATGTTTACCCTTTGATTCTGTTTCCTTTTTGCTTGATTTCTTATATATATTTGCTCGTTGGCGCAGCTCTTCCTGGACTTTATAGAACACTTCCCTTGGTATGATCGCTTCATGAGCATTTTCCACATAATACTTTTGAAGCTCCCCTTGATTCTCTTTTCGTGTTTTGGTCAGATAATCTGTTGTGAAGGTCTTTTGTGCCATGGCATCACCAATATACTTTTCATTTATTAGGATGGTACGAATTGAATTCACGTTCCATTCTATATTTCCCCTGATAGTTTTGATACCTTTTTCTTTCAGTAATCGGGCAATACTGTTTAGGCTTTCCCCCTCCAGATATTTTCCGTAAATCAATCGTACCACTTCTGCTTCTTCTGGAATGATATACAGCTGTCCATCTGTGCCTTTGCCATATCCAAACATTCTTCTGACCAGCATCTCTCCTTTTTCATATTTTCGCTTTAAGCCCCATTTCACATTTTCGCTGATATTTCGGCTTTCTTCCTGTGCCTGGCTGCTGAGTATGGTGATCAGAAGTTCTCCTGTGGATTCCAGTGTATTGATATGCTCTTTCTCGAAGTAGATAGCGATATTTCGTTCTTTCAGCTTTCGGATACAGGACAGACAGTCAACTGTATTTCTGGCAAATCGGCTAATGGATTTTGTCAGAATCAGGTCGATATCTCCATCTTTTTGCAAGCATCTTTCCATCATGGCATTGAAGTTATCCCTTTTCTTCATATCTGTTCCGGAGATACCATCATCTGCATATATCCCTGCCAAATTCCAACTGGGGTTTTCTGTAATCAGTTTTGTGAAGTATGCCACCTGTGCCTCATAGCTGGTTTCCTGGTCTTCCTGTGCTGTACTGACTCTGCAGTAGGCGGCAACATTGATTTTTTTTACTTTCTTTTTCTTTTCTGTATTCATATTAGCTTTGGGCGGAATTATTTTGATTTTTCGATCAGTCGCTGTGCTATTCATAATATACTTCCTTTCTTTTTATGCTGTATTTTTCTTCCATACTCTTCACACCGTTTTATGGCAGCATTTCTGTTACATTCACTCCGTTTTTCAGTGTGAACATCACTCTGCCATCTTTGTATATAGTAATTGTTTGGGTTATTGATTCGAACAAGTCTTTGTCGAATGTTTTTTCTTCTGTCTGCTCTTTATGCTGCTGAAGCAAATCTACTATTTTATTTGTATAGTATTCTGCTCCGCCATCATCGGAGTCTTCATACTGTAACGATGCTCTTTTATATATCAGCTCCAGCAATTCGTCTATGTTATGACTGCTGTCGTTTTTCAGAAGCTTTATTTCATGCTCTACTGCCTGTAAACGAATATTTCTTTTGAATTTATGTATCGTAATTTTTCTAATCTTTTCCGGATGGTTTTTCATTTTAGTTACTGCCTGCATAAATAATTCTTTGATTTGGGCTTCCTGTATATGCTGATTTCTGCAGTGTACCCTGCCTTTTACAATTCGTTTACTGCAATCCCATATCTGTTTATCTCCATGCTTGTAGCAGTGATATTCACTGCCGCATTCTCCGCATTTCATTTTATCACCCAGAAGGAAGTATTCTTTATAATAGATATAGGACTGTTCCTTGCCTATTGCTTTGCGTCTTTCCTTTTTCATTTGCTGTACCGCTTCAAATAATTCCGGTTCTATAATCTTTGGGAAGTTCTCATCCCCCATATACCTTTTGTCACTGAGCATATCATTGAGCTTTACTCGATTGATTTCCAGTCCCTCGATATGGTCTTTTAGCCTTGATACTGAAATGCCGCTGTTATATACATTGAATATCTCCTGCACAAATCTACTTTGTTCCTTATCTGCCTGCAATATGCCATTTTTAAATTGATAGCCGTATACTGTTACTTTTCTTCCCATATTTATTTCCTTCTTTCTGTTAGCTTTAATCCGTTTGTCAGTTCAAATACTAACTCGTTGGGATTTACAATAATCTTTTTTACGATTGCTTGGAATAATGTCTTGTCATATACTTCCAGATATTGCGGTCCTTTTTTGAACTGCTTAATCAGTTCCTTTGTCTGTATCAATTCTTTTCTCTGTCTGGATTTCTGAAGATATTGCTCCTTTTCTCTCTGATACTCTTTTAGGTTTTTGCTAATCATGTTTTGCTGTTCCATATAAAAAGCAGAGTCGATCATCTCTCCACTTGCCAAGTGGTTGAGAATCTCTCTCTGCTTTTTCTGCTCTTGTATTCGTTTGTCTAATTGTTCCAACTGCTTCTGTATCATAGGTGTTGCTTTTAAATGCTCCAGCTCCTTCATCAGTGCTACCAGTATCTCATCACAGTGATTTGACAGCTTGTTCCACATGGTTATAAATAATTGCTCCAACTGGCTTTCCTTGATAATATCATTTTCGCATAAGTCTTTTGTTTGTATGCGTCTGGCACAGCTCCAAGTGATATTGCTTTTGCCTGTCCTGCCTTTTTTCACTTGACGATTGTATGAAGAACCGCAGATACCACAGATGACTTTTCCTTTAAACTCTGAATGTTCTTCCAGCTGTTCTTCTTTACCTGCTTTTTTTACTTTTGCCTTTTGTTTCAGCATTCGCTGAACGGCTTCATACTCCTCATGTGTTACGATTGGTTCATGATCATTCTCAATAAGCACCTGACGGTATTCCCCATTATTTTTTCTTCTTACGAATGGTACAATGTCCTCACTGTATGTTTTCTGAAGAAGCAAGTCACCTGTGTAGACGCTGTTTTTCAGAATGATATAAATGGCGCCGCCTAACCAAGCTGCCTTTCCTGTTTTTGTTGGTATCTTCTGCTCGTTCAGGCTTTTGGCAATCCGCCATATTCCATTTCCCTCCAGATATTCGTCGAATATAAATCTCACGACAGCTGCTTGCTTCTGATCCAGCTCAAGCAATCCGTTTGCATTTGTACAGTAGCCATATGCCGGATTAGGCAGTATGTAGGTACCATTCAGAAATCTTTTTTGTATGCTCCATTTCTGGTTTGAGGAAATGCTTTCTGATTCTGCCTGTGCTACAGAGGAATAAATGGAAAGCAGCAATTCGCTTTTTTCCGGGAGTGTATGGATTCTTTCTTTTTCAAAGTACACATCAATGTGCATTTCTTTCAGCTTTCTCACTACCTGTATACATTCCACTGTGTTTCTGGCGAATCTTGATATAGATTTCGTGCAGATGATGTCAATCTCTCCTGCTTCACAGTCTTCCAGCATACGCATAAAATCCGTTCTGCCTTTTTCTTTGGTTCCACTTTTACCATAGTCCGCATAGATGCCTACGAAATTCCAGTCGGCTTTGCTACGAATCATATTTTCATAATACTCCAGCTGGGATTCATAAGAGCCTTTCTGGTGTGGAATATTGGTGCTGACTCTGCAGTAGGCACAGACGTTTTTCATCATCGGTTCTTCATTTATGTCTGTTGTTTTTGCTGTATCATTCATGTTTATGCCTCCTTTTTTCAAGCAAAGGATACCTGCTTTTCAGTGACACATCTACTATTTTTTTCATAAAGTTTGGCTTCTGCCGGCTGGAAGGTTTGCAGGTTCAAACTGTTCATCCGATTGTATTCTTCTTCGGTAATCAGGTTTCGAAAGAGCATTCTTGTCAATAACTCCTTGGAAAGCTGGTATCTGATTTCATTTTGCATCTGATCTTTTGACATATAATTCCCCCCCTTAATGACTATTTTCCTATTTATGACCTTTCATCAAAGAGCCACTCTTTCTCTGATGAAAAGTCACAAATGTGTGCCGCTTAATAGCGGCACACTGTTCTGACTTAAATTTGCCGTATTTGACACTACTTCCCCGGCATTGGGCAGCAATATAAACTGTGCTTGGCTACACACATAGGCTTTTCACCTCCCCCGTCATGCGGGCTGCCGTCCTTGCGATGTCTGGGACTCGGCAGAAGTATCATTGTGGCTCTGCTCCGGTCATGGCATTTGATCCTGCCAAAAGATCATACCCATACAGCATAAATCGCTCGGATTATGTATTACAGACCAACGAACCTCGCTCAAGAATATTTTTATTTCACGTTCTGTTGTAACGAATCGTCATGGCGCACTGCATGGTACTGCTTGTCCCTTTTGGGCAGAACAGAGTAACGTATTTATATTGCTGGATATTTGGTTTTCAAAGAACACAGAAAGGTGAAAATAAAAAACCCTTCATATATCAGGTCACTACGAAAGGTTTTGATGCAAAAAACTTTTAAATTTTCAAAACTTTGTCATTTTATATAATTTAACATTGTATTTTCGGCTATTTTTTATATAAAATTTAGTTGAAATCAATCTATATTTTGATATTTACTCCATTAATTTTTTTATGGAATTTAAAATTTTTCTTTTTCTTCTATTCACTGTATGTTTTGGAATTCCTAAAATAGCTGATATTTCATGTTCTGAATATTCTAAGAAATAGTTGAGTGATATAATATTATCTGGATCTATTTCTTTCAGAATTTCTTTTATCTTATGCATTGTAGCTCTATGTATTGCTTCTTCTTCAGCATTGGAATTCATATCAGGAACAAAGTCATAAACATCATTATTTTCTTCATTCATCGCATCAAAGCTCAGAATATTATTTCTTCTTCTTTTTCTTTGCTGATTTTTTTCATATAATTGATCTTTATATAACTCCAGATATACTTCCTGATTTACTTCTACTTGTTTGTTTCCAATCTGAACAAAATATTGTTTTTTATCTTCTTTACACATACTCATTCCTCCGATTCAAATTTGTTTTGAGTGGCAAATTTAAATCAGAGGCTGGCGGTGATCGGCACCTGTTTACACAACAAAAAAAGCAAACCTCGGTTTGAGATTCGCTTTTTAAAATAAATATGAAATTTTTCACATAAAAATAATGTGCTTGAAAATAAGTTTTATCATAAGCATTGAGATGAAAACAAACGAATGGTTTCTTATTAGATGAACATTTGCAATTTTTGTTTTTCCTTCGATTACAATATTGGATCAAATTTTTCATTTTATATGAAATTACATTTTTTATCGTATTTCATGAAGTTTTATATGATTTCTATTGAAATCAACATGGATATCATAGCGAAATATATCGAAAATTCTTGTATAATGGTGTCGGAAAAACCTGAAAATTTCTCGATAAAATATTACATTTTTCTTGTTTTTTCGCATAAAAACCTGCTAACAAAAGTCAATACCTTTTCGCAAGCTTTTTAATGATTTTCAACTAAATAAAATTTTCACGACGATTAGACCGGATCAAAATCCGGTCTGTTATTTTCTTTGTTTTATTTTTCTTTAGATAAACAGTAGATTCACAATTATTAAACTTTACCAAAACATCATTTTCAAGTATACAAATCAAAACAATTAAAGGAATATATTGGACAAAACATATTGATAACACAAAAAAGTGCAACAACAGTACAATACAATATGATGCAAACTAAAGTCATGTTAATGAAACTGTAGTGACATTAATGTAAGCCCCTTCTTTCCATTTGACTTTATTATTAAATATGATTATACTGTTTCTAACGGACATATAATATGGAGGTATTTATTTATGAAGGAATTACCACAGATTTCTGAAGCCGAATTCGAAGTTATGAAAATTGTATGGAAATATGCACCTATTAATACAAACGAAGTAACAGAAAAACTATTAGAAATAACAAACTGGAGTCCTCAAACTATTCATACAATGCTAAAACGACTTGTGACCAAAAAAGTACTTACATATGAAAAACAAAGTCGAGTATTTGTATATTCTCCTCTAATAAACGAATCAGAATATATTCAACAAAAAAGTCATTCTTTTTTAAATCGTTATTATAATAGTAAAATAACAGCTATGATATCCTCTTATCTCGAAGATGATACATTACCTACAACAGAAATAGAGGAACTCCGTTCCATTCTCACAAAAATGTCACAAAAAGGAGGAAAGTAATATGAGTGATTTTATGATACGCTTTCTCATTTGTAATTTATGGATTAGCTGTATCATTGGAATCCTTTTAGTAGTTAAAAAATTATTCAAAAAAATTTTAACTAGCCGTATGCAATATAATTTATGGTTCTTATTATTTATATTGTTGTTAATCCCTTTTGTACCATTAAAGCCAACAAAATTTTTTTCCATATTTGCGTTATTTAGTAACATTCCACAATCAGGATTACCAAATAATGATATTGTATCACATACAACCAATGAAACAATTTTTGAAAATAATATGAATTGGATGAATGACTTTACACTTTCTATCACTCAAGATACATCATCAATATTTGGATTGATTTTAGGAGCTGTTTGGATTGTAGGTGTACTAACAATGATTATTTTGGTTACAAAATCAGTTTTACACTTACATATGTTAAAAAAATCCGCTCTATCTTTGCAAAATGTTGAAGTACGAAAAATTTATTATAGTTGTTTAGATGAGATGAATTTAAAAAAGGATATCCCCATTTACAGTACTGCTTTTTTAAAATCTCCCATCATCGTTGGTATTTGTAAACCATGCATTTATCTGCCGATACATTTGATTTCTGATTATAATACTTCTGATTTACGATATATGTTGCTACATGAGTTACAACATTACAAATATAGGGATAATATTACTAACTATTTTATGATTCTTATTAGAATTATTTATTGGTTTAATCCTATTGTATTTGTTGCGCTAAAAGAAATGTGTCATGATAGGGAAATTGCTTGTGATAGTTCTGTATTAAAAATGCTTGAATATAAGGACTATATTAACTATGGAAATACATTAATTAATTTTGCTGAAAAAATTTCTACGACTCCATTTCCATTTGTAGCTGGACTTGGCGGAAATATGAAGCAAATTAAACGTCGTATTCTTAACATTGCTTCTTATGAAAATCCTACCTATTGGAAACGAATAAAAGGATTGATTGCTTTTTTCATGACAGCTATTTTACTTTTTGGCTGTTCTCCTATGTTGTCCACATATGCATCGGAGGAATGCTATACTTGGGATACTTCCTCAAAAAAGATTACGCTTGTAGATCTCTCATCATATTTTGATGGGTACAAAGGAAGTTTTGTGCTTTACGATTTACAGAAAGATAATTGGAATATATACGATATAGAACAAGCAACTATACGAATATCTCCCAACTCTACTTATAAAATATATGATGCTCTATTTGCTTTAGAAGAAAATATTATTACTTCAGAAAATTCTTTTATTTCCTGTCCTCAACAGAATTATCCATTTGAATCATGGAATGAAGACCAAACTCTGTTTTCTGCAATGAATTCTTCTGTTAATTGGTATTTTCAAGCTTTGGATGCAAAGTTAGGTAAATCTAATTTGCAATCTTATATTGAACAAATTGGATATGGAAATCAAAACATAAATGGAGAACTTTCTTCATATTGGATGGAATCCTCCTTAAAAATCTCTCCTATAGAACAAGTAGAACTTTTAAAGTCATTATACTTTAATGATTTTGGATTTACGCCAGAAAACATTCAAACTACAAAAGAAAGTATCCAGCTATTTTCAGATGTTAATTGCACAATTTATGGTAAAACTGGTACTGGATGTATTGAAGAAAAAAATGTAAACGGTTGGTTTATAGGTTTCGTGGAATCTAAAAATCATACATATTTTTTTGCAACAAATATTCAAGCTATAGATAATGCAACTGGCAGTATCGCATCTGAAATTACACTTTCTATATTATCTGATATGAATATTTATAAATTATAAAAGTAACAATCATATAGATAAGAAAAAACAACATAACTCAATCAGTTTAGTTTAATACGATTCTTTAAATTGATAAAAGGATGGTACACAAAAAGATAAACTGCCCATATTGTGTGGACATCATATAAAAAACATTCTTGTTAAGATAATATTTGAGTTTCCAACGGAGTGGCGATGCCACTCCTGTTTTTCATTGGATGCTTTAGCTTAATAAAACCCCTAGTTCTACTAGGGATAAATAAAATACTTTAGTATATTTTTTTGAATGATAATTACTATGGATTTACGAATTATCAACTAAAGGATATACAATATTTAATTAACATACTGTATTCTCAATTATAGTACCTGTTTACAGGTTGCAGTGCAAACAAATACGATGATATTTTTTCGATGCCCCTTTTAGGGGTTGGCACGTAATATCCCTTCTAGGGGTTGCTCAAACCACTAGTTTACTAGTGGTTTTGATTGGATATACTTATGGTTATAAAAGATGTCTGACAGATATAAAATATCCTGTTATGTATGCATATAAGAAATATCCGTTACCCATTTTCTGTGTCGGCAAATTTCTGGCAACAACCCATATTTCTTCATAATTTGCTGGAATGTTTTCGGAAATCATAATATCTACAGCAAGATATCTCGAAGAAACGATACATCATTGATAATGTATAGCACACTTTGTGTCTATATATAAACTCATATTGCACTTGTACTCTCACATCCATTCTTCTAATCGCAGAAAATTCCGTAAAAGTTCATTTTTCATCTTCAGGCACTCAATTTCTTACTGATATTCTCTGATACTAGCTGGTTCTGTCTGTTTTTAGGACGTCCTCTGTATTTTAGCAGAAGCCCAGCAATAAGACGAGTCTATTCCCGATTATAGTAATTGATTCAGTTTTCAATTTGTCGAATCTCTAATTAAAAGTATTTTACAAGCTTACGGATTGGTTTTTCCTACTTTACACATAGCAATCAGCTTTGGTTCAATTATTTGATATGCGTGTATTTACTTTTTGCTATAATAAAACCTGCTCATATAATCAAGTGTTTTTTGTTGAAACCACAGGCTCCTTATGTGATTCTATTATTTTAAATAAGGGGGCTTTTTGTCATTGTCCGTTTTTATTGGTTCAGTTCACTTTTTATGCTCAGATACAATAGGAAAAATTATTTTAAATTTTGCTTGACTTTTAAATATTACTATTGTAATATTTAAAACGTGCTTCACACAATAGACTTATTGCTATATTTTCTCAACTAAAATTTTATATTGACAAATACATATAGAATTCATTTTATTTATAAAGAGAGGTGACAAAACATTTTCAAAATCTTAATACAAATATGTTGAGAAAAGATAAACTATGTTGGATTATAGTTCGTAAGCACAACTAAAATGAATGGTTTACTAAATTTAACCTAAATAAAGAATTATATATTGTGACAAATACAACTCTCATATCCTTTAAAATGGAAATACTACTATTTTATTATGGATTTGCAATGAAAAACTTGAAAGGTGGAGATAATATATTACAAATGCATAAGTTAGCTATATGAAATGATATAAATGCTTCAAAAATTCAAAATTCTATGTATAATCTATATTTTAGGAGGATAAAGTTATGAAACACAACAAAATTATCATAAGTATTTTAACGATCTTTATCATATTATTATCTGTTGGATGTAGTAATAAACAAGAAAACATTCCTGATAGCAATGAAAATGTTAATGCAGATTATGATTCTCTATTTCAAGAACTGGAAGAAAAATATGATGCTACATTAGGAATTTATGCACTTGATACAGAAACTAATAAAGAAATTTCTTATAATGCAGATGAGAGATTTGCATACTGTTCAACATATAAAGCTTTAGCTGCCGGTGCCATTTTAGAAAAATACTCTATTGAAGAACTTGATAATGTAATATATTTTGAAGAAGAAGATGTTTTATCTTATGCACCAGTTGCAAAAGATAAAGTAGATACTGGAATGACTATTAGAGAAATATGTGATGCTGCAGTTAGACAAAGCGATAATACTGCTGGAAATCTACAATTTACTCTTCTTGATGGACCTAATGGTTTTAAACAATCATTAAGTAAAATTGGTGATACTGTAAGTGAGCCTTCTAGAATAGAAACTGAATTGAATGATGCTGTACCTGGCGATATAAGAGATACTAGTACTCCTAAACAATTGGCTTTCAATTTGAAAGAATATGTAACTGGAGATATATTGTCAGATGATAAAAAAGAGATTTTTATAGATTGGATGTCAAATAATGCAACTGGTGATGAATTAATTCGTGCTGGTGTACCAAGTGATTGGATTGTGGCAGATAAAAGTGGTGCTGGTTCTTATGGAACACGAAATGATATCGCTATTGTAACACCCCCAAATAAAAAACCTATATTTGTAGCTGTACTTTCAAAAAAAGCAGAACAAGATGCAGAATATGACAATAAACTGATAGCAGATGCCACAAAAATCATCTTTGATTTAATATCATAAAAATTGATTCACTCAAAAATAAATTAATATACCAAAATACGATTACAAAAGTTTTATCTTAGAAACTCTCAAAAAGAACCATAGATAAGATTATTTTCAGATAATCATGGATGCAATACTTAGAAGATTTCACCCATATGCTATATATACCATCTAGCTGATGGCATGTCAATAACAAGTGGCTTTCTCACCTGTTTAACTTGTCAAAAACCCCTGAATTTTATCCAAAATTCAGGGGTTTTTTGACAGTCTGATACCACCATTATGGTGGTCAGGGGATCGACAAAACTTAAAATTTCATTCATACAATACAAGCCCTTTCGGCAGGAACAAAGTAAGCGATTAACAAAACAGTGTCTTGAAACATAAAAAAGGATGGCGTATAATGCCATCCTATATTTTTTACTTACATTCTGCCTGAACTGCCTCAGACCAAGGCATCAGATGATCCAGTTCTTCTGGATGATTTCGCCAGTCGGTGTCGGGCATATACAACAACAGATAATGCAGATATGTATAAACGTTGATGCCGTTTGCTTTTGCTGTTTCGACAATGCTGTATACGGCTGCGGATGCAGAAGCTCCTTTGGGGGTATCTGCAAAAAGCCAGTTCTTTCGACCAACTGTAAACGGGCGAATTGCGTTTTCGGCAGCGTTGTTAGAAATACAGCACCTACCGTCAAGCAGATAGTTTTCCATATATTTTTTCTGGTTCAGGGCATATGTAACGGCTTTTCCCAAAGCAGAGCCCTTCAGTACCTCCAGATTTTCAAGCCAACACCAAAAAGCCTCAAGAACGGGTTTTTCCAGTTCAAGACGCTTGATCCTGCGTTCTTCAGAAGAAAGATCTTTCAGGTCTCTTTCAATCATAAAAAGCTGGTCACAGTAATTCCTGCCGATCTCAGCATTGGTCAGACCTTCTGTGCTTTTTCTCTGAGGGATGGCTTCGATAAATTTTCTCCGCAGATGTGCCCAGCAGCCACAACGGATGATGCCGGTCAGTTTGTTATAACCGGAATAACCATCGGAATGGACATATCCTTTGAAGTCTTTCAGGAAAGTAACTGCATGATCCCCATTTCTGGAGGACTGATAATCATACAGCACAACCGGCTTCTCATCATCGATACCTGTGCGGTAGAGCCACATATAAGATTTCGTTTGAGGTTTCTTGCCCTTCTCCTTTAAAACCTGTACAGGTGTTTCATCACAGTGGATGATGTCTCTGGAAAGAAGCTGCTTTCGCATGTGTTCTACCACAGGCTTGAGATAATCCTCAGAACAACGGATCACCCAGTTTGCCATGGTTGCTCTGGAAAGTGCAACCCCCATTTGTTCCCAGGTCTTTTCCTGACGATACAGAGGAACACTGTTCACATACTTTTCGTACATCACATTTGCAACGGAGCTGGGAGATGCCAGAGAATGGTTCATCAGAGATGTAGGAGTCTGTGCTTTTACGATATAGGGCTGTCCTGTACGCTTACAGGAAGGACAACCATAAGACCAGCGAACATAACGTACGATCTGAATCGTTGCAGGGATGTATTCCAGTTCCTCACGAACAGTTTCTTTCCCGATGCGTTTTAGTGCTTTCCCGCAACGGACACAGAACTGATCTTCTGCAGGAACGTCACATTCGATCTCTACCACAGGGAGATCTTTCAATAATTCTTCCCGTTTTGTTCTTGTCTCTTTTCTAAGGTATCCTTTGACAGACTTAGTGATTGGTTCAGTGATGGCACCATCTGCTTCGATTTCTGCCTCATTAAAAAGAGACAGCTGTTCCTCGCTGGATTTTGCTGCCTTTTCGCTGGAAGGACCAAACTTTTCCTTCCGCAGGAGCATGACCATTTCTGTCAGATTGCTTACCTGATCCTGCAGATTTTTAATTGTTTTTTCAAGCTGTTCAATGTAAGCATCTCTGGCATCCATAGGTATATCTCCTTTGATTTTTGATACTTTTATTATACCACAAAAGACGCCAAAACCCTAGTAAATTCAAGGTTTTCAGCGTCTTTTTCTTAGCAGAATGCACCTGGTTTTGCAGGCAGGATAGCTGTTTTCTGTTCCAGTTCCAACCCCTCCATCAACCATCGGAACTGCTGCCAGCTGATCGGTTTTACTTCATTCACACTGCGCGGCCATTTGAAGTTTCCGTTCTCCAATCGCTTATAGAGGAGAACAAATCCATCGCCTTCCCACAGCAGTGCTTTGATCCGGTCGCGGCGTTTTCCGCAGAACAGATACAATGTTGGCGAAAACGGGTCTAGCTGGAACTGCTCCTGCACAAGAGCAGCCAATCCGTCGATCGATTTTCGCATATCGGTATAGCCACAGGCGATGTAGATGTCTTTGGCTATCCGGATATCGCCTAACATACTGTTTTCAGTGCCAGAAGCACCGCCTCCACGGTCTGCTGATCCACACCGTTCTGTACTTCTACTGTAGCATTTGGTAGATGAATGATCACGGCAGCCTGCGCATGAGGCACTGGAGTCTGTACCGTGAGTTTCGAAAACTGAATCGGTTTTTCAGGCAGTTCAACTGACACTGGCAGAGAATCACAAAGTTCCTGACGAAAACGTCTGAGATATTTATAGTAGGTTTGCTCACATAGATTGTTTTGCTTGCACCAACTTCTGACACTCATACCGCTGGCCTGGCACTCAGTTATATTTTTTCTCCATTGTTCTATACGAATTTGTCGTTTTACCTGAGAAACCTGATCCATACTTTCTCTCCAATCCATAGTTGCTACAAAAACTATAAAAACTATAACTACAAAAACTATACGTTTTCATAGAAGCATTATCTCATAGATCAGGATAGAAGATAAGGCACCCGGTTGTTAAGCGCTTACGGAACAAAAATCAATTTTGCCAATATGGTTTTATCATAATTCTAATTTTCTTCTTTTTCTGACTGCATCTCCGTAATACCTAAACCAAAGTATTTTTCAAAAAATGCTTTCAGTTTCTCAATAACACCTTGCTTTTTCTTGGCTCTGCCACTACCGCCAAAACGGGATACCGGAGGCATGAGCTTGTTAATTTCGGTTCCAGTCGTTTTCAATACTCCATCGCGGAACGCATTGGACACAAATTTTCTGGTTTCTTCTGGTTTGAGCTTTTCTGCCATAATAATTTTAGCAAGGTCATTTTCTTCCTGAGTAAGCACAAATCTGCGCCAGTCAGTTGTAACTTGTGTGTCTACATTGACACGATTGATAAAGGCTTCAATCAATTCTTTCTTGCTGCGAAGCTGCATACTGGCATCTACTGCCTTACGGATCGAAGTGAGAATTTCCTTATCCTCACAGTTGCCCTCATGATATTGCTCGACCAACATCAATATGTAGTCGATATTTGGATCTATATTAAATAAGTGGACACGATTTATAAACAGATGTACCATAATACTAGACACCAAAAGGAGGTATCTTTATGGCTAAAAAAATTATTATGATGAGGATTTCAAACGAACTCTTGTTGATCTCTATCATAATGGCAAAACGCAAGCTTCTCTAATCAAAGAGTATGGTGTTTCTCAAACTGCTCTTTCCAGATGGATCAAGCAATACTCCACTGTTGAAACATCTAATGGTGAAATTCTGACCGCTAAACAGATTCAGGAACTTCAGAAAAGAAATGCTCAGCTTGAAGAAGAAAACCTCATCCTAAAAAAAGCGATTGCCATCTTCACGCTACACTCAAACAAAGATTAAGCACAGTTTATAAGCTTCGATTACAGCACAATATCAAAACCCTCTGCCGTGTTCTCAACGTAAACCGCAGTACTTATTACAAACATTTTTATTCTCTGCCTTCTTCCAGAACCATTGAGAATCAGAACATCAAACAAATGATTCTACACATTTACGCTGACTACGATAAACGCATCGGTGCTTATAAAATTACATATATCTTAGGTCGTGACTATGGCATTTTCATCAGCGTCGGTCGAGTGTACCGCCTGATGCATTCCATGCAGCTTCCGCCTATATCCACAATAAAACCAAAATCCATTTCTCGCCCAAAAGAGTTGTCCGGCTGTTATGCTAATCACCTGCATCAAGCCTTTCATCAAAAAGCTCCCAACTTGGTCTGGACAAGTGATTTTACATATCTCAAAGCCGGAGGTAAGTGGTATTACCTTTGTATCATTATGGATCTTTTTCTAGAAAAATTATCTCTTGGAATATATCATCCAGACCCAATGCAGATCTGGTAATCCAGACCTTTCAGAAAGCATATCATACCAGAAATTGTCCTGCTGGACTGATGTTTCACTCTGATAGAGGATCACAGTACATAACCTTTGCATTTCGAAAACTGCTTGATGAACTGAATGTTGTCCAGTCCTTCTCGAAAAAGGCATATCCTTTTGATAACGCCTGCTGCGAAAGTTTCTTCAAATATCTCAAAAAAGAAGAAACCAATAGGCGTAATTTTCGCACCTATCGTGACCTATACCACTCTGTCTTCCAGTATATCAAAGACTTCTATAACTCTCGCAGACCACATGGTTCTTTAGGCTATCTGATACCAGACGAAATGGAAACAACATTCTGGGAACGACAAGGAATCTAGGCATTCCCAGAAAATATATTTAAAAATCGCGTCTTTTTCATTGACTATAGTTCAAAACCCTATATATATCTATCAAATGTTTCATTCTCCTTTTCAATAAGATTTTTTTCTGTATACTATGTAACTGTTAAAGTGAACAGTTCACATTCTCGGCTCACATTGAGCCATACCATAGCTCACGCCGAAGACAGACCTCCCCCTTTGGCGTTTTTCATCGTTTTTTGAGGGGGGGATTTTTTTGTTCTTTTTCAAATTCATTCAATAAAATAGAGATTGCTGCTTTTTCCGCCATTGTCACGAAACCGATTTTCTTTTTTGATGTATGCACTTCTTTCCAATTCTTGAATGGAACGCTTCACTGATGCCAAAGAAAGATGCAGATCTTTCGCTATGGTTTTCATGGAGGGATAGCAGCTTTTTGTTTCTTTACTGGCACGTTCACAAAGATATAAATAAACAGATACGGCTTTACTGGAAAGCTCTGTATCCTGATAGACCTTCATTTTGTCAATCATAACTTTTTTCCACCCCTTTCATGGTTTTCGATATGTTGCATAACGGCTTATCTTGTTCCTGCATTGGGCGTTTGACGGGCTGTTGGAGAGGATTTTGGGGCAGACCGTATTTTTTTGCAATGGCTTCCTCAATGGTCTTTTTATTTGCGTAATGCACCTTTCTCACCACTGCTTGACGCATTGGATATGTTTCATTCAGTTCGATTCCCCACTCAAAAAACAGCTTCAGCTTCGTTTTCATAGGCTTTACGCCTGTTCTTGTGACGATGAACGTATCTTTTGGCATGATTTTAAGCTCATCTGGCGTCATCAGTGGTCTGCCTGTCATTTGAAGTGACTTGGATTTATCTCTGCCTTGTGAGATACTTCCTGTCATAACTGTCCTATCCCCCAGCGTTTTGGACAGTACATTGGCTGCTTCGGAGTTTGGTGCAAAGCCGCCATATATGCAGACCTGACAGTTATCAATGATGATGTCCGCACCTTCTTTGCCATAGTTCTTTTCTAGCTGTGCCAATGATTGTATGATAGGCACAAAGCTGATTCGTCTGGAACGGCTGGCAGAAAACATCATTTCCGCAGATTGTATAGCTGGCAATGTACCGAACTCATCCAGGAAGAACATAACTCTGTTTGGCAGCTTGCCACCCATTTCATCAGCAATGGAAAGCATTTCTCTGTATAACTGCTGTACGATCAAAGAAATGAGGAAATATTTGCTGTCATCTTCCTCCGGCATAATCAAAAACACTGCTGACTTGTTCCTACAAAACTTTTCCGTATTGATTTTCGTTTCAAAGCAGAGCAGCTGTTCAATTTCAGAATCAAGAAAAGCATTCAGTCTGGACAATGCCGTTGACAGCACAGACGCCATTGCCTGGTCTGAAGTATTCAGGGCGGCACCAGACAGCCATCTTGCTTTATGTTCTTCTGGAAGACGTTCCATCAACAGCTTGAACTGACTTTTGCCTTTCACTTCCGATGGTCCCAATAAATCTTGAATCAATTTGAACACACTGATGATATGCCTTTCTTCGCCTTTTTCTTCTTTCTGTTCCTCTGGCTGAAACAAAATCTCTGCTTCAACATCTTTTTGAAGAATGGCTGTCTGTGCTTTTGGCAAAAAATCTATATCTTTGTCAATGCAGGCTTTTCTCATCTGTGCTATTTCCTTTTTTCGCTGCTCCAAAGCTTTCTGTTTTCGTTTTGCCTGTTCCAACGCAAGAGCGTAAGGTGAGCAGAACTCCGCAATCACCAATATCACAGCAGTGATCAAGCCTTCTGCCGAATCATAGAAGAAAGCATTTTGTCCTGCGTTGGCAGAATCAAATCCACCGGAATTCATAACGGTTTTAGATATTATCTTTGCGTACTTCTCTGCTTTTGCCTTTGCCACAAGGGAATCTGTCTGCAAATATTCATCCATGTAATGGTTCACCATATGAAGCATATTGAAGCCATCGCTTTGGGTTGGATTTCTCAAATCCAGTACAGAAATATCATAGCCATAATATTTTTTTGCGATGGGAGCGTAGCTTCTCAGGAGGTCACCCTTTGTGTCAGTCGTGACAAAACTCATACCTGACGCACAGCAGTATTCCAGATTTGGATATAAAAACTTGGCTGTCTTGCCTACACCGGCAGCACCGATCATCAGTGCATGAACATCTCCTTTCTCCACGATTGCTGTGACTGTTTTCTTCTTTCCGAACTTCATCATATTGCATCCAATGATAATGCCTTGGGGCAGGTCGCAAGGAGGCTTTCGCCTCCAGACCTGTGGTTCATATCTCACTCTCTGAAATGCCGCGTCGATTTCTTTTGGTGTAGCAAAGCTGGCGGAGCCATGCTGTCCATCGCCTACGGTCTTACTTTTGATGTTCAAAGACTTCCTGTCGATCAATAACATACAGACAATAAAGGCACCGAAAATCAATAGCAGCGGCATCAACTTCCATAAGTTCTCCATTTCTTCAACCTCCCATCTCTAATTCCATCTGCTCTGTGGTATCAGGTTCTGTTTTTTGTTCTTCCTTGCTCTGCTCCACAAAACTGTTTTTTCTTTCCAGTTCCTGTGGATACTCCGTTTCCACATAGATGATAGCTCTCATTGCCATATCCGCCATGTTTTTTGCCCATACAAAAAGAGATGGCTGATCTTGAACCGCAAGGGTTTTCAAGTGTTCCATCTCTTCTTTCATTTCCTGTATGCGTCGATCCATTCTCGATTTATCCAAATATGGTTTATATGCCTTTTCCAATTTCTGTATGGTGGTTTGGTACATAGTCAGCTCTGGCAAGTTCTCATCTCGTTTCATTTCACACATCAAGCAGACGGACAAATCTGCCATACGCAAAATGCTGGCAAGGAGTGGTTTTGTGTCAGCTTCTCCTTTCTTTACCAATTTTTCTGCTTGTTTGAAATCTCTTTTGATCTGTTCCAGATAAAAATAAATTCCTGATTTTTCGTATTCCTGTTTACGCCATTTCATATATGGGCTTTCTGTGTTGGCATTCATGATACCAAGTTTTCTGACCGCAACATGGTATGCTGCTTTCTTCGGATGTGACTGTGGAAGGATAGCTTCCACACCATGTTCTGACTTCAGCTGCTCGTTCCAGTCTTTATAGAGAGGGTATTCCCTTTTGATTTTTTCTCCATCATGCCCCTTTTCAATGAGGATATCGTTTAATTTATCACAAGCTTCTATGCCTGCCGCATCGTAATCCAGACAGAGAAAAATCTCATGGATATTTTTTTGTTCTTCCAAAAATTGTAGAAGAGGCTTTGGAGACAACCCATCCAATGCCAGAAAGCTGTCCGTCTTCCAGTCATAATTCTTCAATGTAATAAACGACATTAAATCAATGGCAGCTTCAAACACATAGAGCTTGCTGCTTTCCCCTCGCCAACAGAAACCATACCTGCAGTCAGAACCAGCAACAGTCATTCGGAAGCTTTTTGTCTGCTCCGCTGTGGATTTTTTGCAGGCTGACTTTGGTACTCCGTCTTTTTCTGTTCCCACAAAAACTACGTTGCCATGTTCCTTTTCTTGGTAAAGTATTTTCTGTTCCACAAAACTTTTCACCACATCTTTGGAGAGAAATCTTGTCTGTAAAAGATAGGCAAACAATCGTTTCATATTGTTGTCTTTCTCAGGAAGTATGAATTCAGATTTTTCAGAAGGGCAAGTAATTCGTTCTTGATTTTCCTGTACAACTGCCTTTTCAGTCTGCCTTACGTTTTTTTCATTCTCTTTGTTTCTCTTCCTGCCAAGCCCTGGTTCTTCTCCGTTCAAAAGTTCTTTCATAGCAGTGCGAAAATTCATGCCGTAAAACTCCTGCATAAATTTCAACGGATAGCCGCCTCGCATATTTTTATGATCGTACCAACGGTTCCTTCTGACAGAAATGCTGTCATGTTCTCCTGTGGAGTCTTTGTAGATCAGCACTGACTCACTTCCAGTTTTTCTGAGATGTTCTCCTTTTTGCTGAAGGAATTCCTCCAGATTTGTCTGGTTTGCCTTATCGATCTGTTCCTGGGTATAAAGTGCCATATGCTTCCTCCCTGTCTTTTGCCCTGTCCAGAGCATTTTCTACACTGCTGTAATCAAAGCTGTGTTCCTCATACGCTTCTTCCATTGCTTCCACTTCTTTTTCTTTCGGGAATGCAAATGGTGTTTCTCTCATTAGAAAAACCATTACATCCAAAACACCTTTTTCTGTTTTCAGGTTCCAGTTTGTCTTTTGATAGATTTCATTGGGATAAATTGCTTCCATGTTCTTTAAATCAGATTCTTCCAACTTCCAAATGACTGCTGGCACGATTTCTTCTCCCTGCTCTAGTGTAGGCATAGCGGTTTCATAAAACCTGTGGAATTCCAATGTACAGTCTTTTAGACCGCATTGCATAAACAGTTTTGCTGATGGACAAATCTCCTGTATCTTTTCTTCCTTCATATATCCGTCATAGGTCAATAAATAAATCATGTTTCAGCCCCCTCATACTTCCAATTCCAAATCACTAACTACTTGTTCCTCTACATGGTTATCCATCATTTCTTCTGATTGAGCCTGATTGCAGACTTCTTTTGATTCGATTTCCGTTGGTTCCATCATCTTCTGCCATGCGGAGTTGCCTTCCAGATTTTTTGTCAGCATTTTTCTTGCAAACTTATATTCTTCGCCTACCATGCCAGCTCGCACCAACCAAGTACGCATCATGAATTTATCATTTTGATTCTCGCTTTTCTTTTGGCTGACAGTACGGTTGTTTTCTGCAAAGCTGCTGACGATCTGCGCGAACTGAATATCACTGAGCAATTCTTTTTTATTGATTGTGCTTTTGAAATAAGGAAAGGAAATGATGCCGTTATCTTGATCAGTGTCTGCCACTTGTGAAAAGGGAATTTCTAACGCTTTTTGAAATAATTCCCCTTTGCTCTCATAAAGATTTTCCAGATTGATTTGGTACTTCTCCCAGTTCTCAATACAACTTACATCCAGAAGTAAATTTATTTTTGTAGAGTCATTGACGATAGCACCTCTTAGTTCCAACTGTTCCAAGGCTTTTTCCAGCATTGGAAATTCATTTTCATATAAAAATGGTGAGAGCAGTTTCACTTGGTACATATAGTTTGCTCCCACCACTTTTTCTCCGTTATATTTTTCTGCCTTGATGCTGTCAGAGGGAAGAATACGCCACAGCCTTTGATTTTGATCCGGAACGTTATATCCATTGTCCGACAGACAGAAAACGACTTTTGTATCAAACTGTTCCGCTAAAATCTCTGCCACAGCTTTCCTTGTAATCCCTGTCATATCCATCTCAACACCATATTTTTTCCATCTCATACGCTTCCCTCCTTACATTTTCTGTCCATGGGCTTCTTTCTTTTCCATGATCTTACGCATCAGCTTCTTATCTACATGAATCTGTTGTTTCTTTCTGTCATAATCCTCTTCAATCATATGGCTGATGTGTTTCATCAGAAGCAGGAACTGTTTTTGCGCCTGCATTTGATGATACTTTTTTGTTCGTTCTTGCCAGCTTTCTTGAGGATTTACTATTTCATGATTTCGTTCTTCTGGTTCTGCTGCTATGACTTCATTCATTTCCAACAGTATCAATGCAGATTTCAAAACCATGTTTTTGATATTGCGGAACTCTGGTTCTTCCGCAAGGGTTCTTCTGGCTCGCTCCTGATTCTGATATGTAGAAAGGATATCGTCTTTCAATCCCAGCCAGCTTTCATAGGCTTGTGAAATCTTTTTGTCCTTGCTGATTTCTTTGACGATCTCGTCTACCAGTATTTTATTTTCTTTCTCCAGCCTTCCATAAACCTTTTTGTGTTTTGCTGTTTTCAGTTTTTGAGATAACTCCCAAAGCAAAGCTTCCACTTTTGGATGATCTGTATATTCCATTGTCATTGCCTGTTTCAGTTTCCTGTTAAAGTAATTTTTCAGCTCGTCCCTGACTTCATCTTTCTGCTCATAGATGTAATACAGCTCATCATGGAATATCTCGTTGGCAAAGGAACTTTTTAGTTTCATAAGGTTTTTTGATCCAAGATAACCTTCTTTGGGCTTTTTAGAATAGCACATCAGATGGATATGAGGATGATGCCCCTCATTATGAAAAGCTCCATACCACACAAAATGCTCTACAGGGATTCCCATTGCCTTTGCAATCTCTGGTGCTTTGCCTCGTACCAGTTCTCGCCACATATTGCCATTATCATATCCAAGACGAACTGCATCCTCTCGTTTCAATGACAAAACAAATGTCCAGATGTTGCCGTTATGTTCCGCAGCTTCTTTTGCCACCTGATTCAGATCAATTTCTTTATCTGATCCATTCCACAGTGCGTGTCCCTGTTTTCCTCGTTCTGCTCTTGGTCTTTTGGCAAGGTAGCCAACATAGTTTTCCATGCTGTCTTCCCTTGCCAAACCTTCTTCGGCAATTTTATTGATCAGTTCCATAGCGTTTTCTCTTGTTGGATTTTGCAAGTAGTCTTCATACTCTTGTTCGCAGCTTTCTCTCAATTCTTTATTTGCTTTTAGTTCTTTTTCAATCCATCTCTTCTGGTGTTCAGTGGCTTCTCTTTGTGACTGATTCACCTCAAACTTTTCTGCGTTTGGTCTTGTCGCAACATACTTTACATAGTTTTTTACTTGTGATGGTTTTTTCATTTTCAAATATCTTAGCGATAAAATAAATCTTGGCATATCATCACCTACATTTCAAATTGCATCTCATTGTCTTGTTTCGATTCCAAACTATTTTTCAACTCGTCTTCTGTTTCAATATAGAAGTCATCTGAATAAAAATCTAAATACAATACACCGCACAGTGTTTCAATTCCTCTCTGAGCAAAGCCCTCACCCCAGCCGTCACTATACTGCCCGGCAAAATAATCTTTTAGTATTTCTATTTCCTTCTCATTAAGCGGCTTTTGTATATCGCAGACCATAACACCGTATGCCTTATTTCTTACAGTTTCAATTCTTGGATAGGCTGACTTTACTTTTTCTAACAATTCTTTGTAGTTTTCTCTGCTTCCATAATTAAAGTACTGCATCAGTCCCATGCCTTCATCTAATTCTTTTTTCAAATCTTTTTCAATCATTTGATTGATGTATTCCTCATAAACTGTAATGTCTTCTCCTGTCAAATAATCAAAATCCTTTTTTTCTAAGTCTTCAATGCAATACTCATCAAAATAAGCATCGTATTCCATATCTTTGTTGAAGTCATAATCTATAATGCCCTGCACAGGACTATAAAACTTGTATCTCACTCTTCATCACTCCTTTGATACCTCACAGCTTCTTCCATAGTGAGAATTCCGTTTATCTTTTTTACTTCATTGACGCAATGGATATGAAGTCTTCGCATGGTTGCCTCATCCATGTCATTGATAGCGGCAAGCATACTTTCCAGCTTTGCCATCTCCACTGCGATTTTGAAAAGCATCTTTGACAGTCTGTTTTCGGAAGTTTTCATAATGCCAGATACAGTTTCCATCATCACATCAGATAAAAAATCCATGTGTTTTTCCTGATAAAGATATCCGGAATAAAAATGAATTGCTTTTTCAATAAAGTCACTGCGATTTGTCAAACCTTCCATTACAACCGCAGCATCGCTTTTTTGAACTGCATCTTTGGAAAGCCATACGCTGTATCTTTGTTTTTTATATTCCTCGCTCATTTTATTCTCCTTTCGTAAACTTTGGCACTGAGCTGGTACCAGCACCTGTGCAAAATCGCCTTTTTTCTAAGGGAATCTTCCTATTTTTTGTTTTCATAGCCACAAACCAGTGCCGTCCGCTTTTGACCAGCGTCTGCAAAAAATCCCCGCACTGCGGGGATTTGAGGGATTTTACCGGCTGTTCTGAGCCGGTATTTAACCTGCAAACATTTTTCGCATCTGTCAAAGTTCCCTTTTACAGATATTAATTTCCAATACCCTCTTTTTCCCTTCGCCCAAAATCGGGGCAAATTCGCTCCAAACTGCCTTGCCCTGCAACTACTCCACTTGCTCCGCAAAGCGGCACACAAGGGCAAACAGGGCGCAAAAAAAGGCTAACCTTTTGGCTCGCCTTTTCTTTGTTTTGCTTATTCTATTGTTCTGGATTAGAAAATCATATCATTTTCTTGTGAAATATCCTCTTTTATCGTGTGTTCGTTTGCAATCTCTCCCAGCAGTTCTGCTCTTTGTCAGAACGCATCGCATAAAACTGCCCTGCGTTCTCTGCTGATGTAAGGTGACTGAGATAGGATTTCTTCCATTTCTTCTTCCATACCTTTTAACTTTTTCATGTCTAACCATGAAAAATCTTTTACCAGTTTAATCTGTTCTCTATGGGTTTTCTTGAAAGGCTTGGCTGGTAGATTGGGAGAAAGCGGTTTGATCAGACGTTCCTGTGTGTTATACCACAGTGATGTTCCACAGTCAAATATAGGTGCAACACCAATCCATTCCAATGTAACTGCATTCCGAATCAAGCCAAATTTATTGAAATGCCTGTCCGTATTTCCGATCAGAAAATCCAAAACAATCATTTTTTCTGTCTGCTCTCTTATGTTTTTTACGCCAAGTTGTTCCGCACAATTCAGATAAAATTCATAGTCCGAGAGATCCTTTGGCTTCTTTCTGCTCTACATGATATGGTAAGCCGATACCAATTCCGTTTCAGAAGTAATGAAATCCTGGCAGACAGAAAACGGTTTTTCATGCTCCCACAGCAATGTATACTTCGTATGTGGGATGCACAACCTTTCCGCAATCCCAGAAGCAATCACTTCACATAAAGGTTCCTGCTGGTATGGATTACTTCCGCCTTTTATTAAAACTCGTTTTCCATCTCTGATTTTCCATGCCTTTTCCAACCGACCTTCCAGCACAACATCTGGTGTCATGGTGTCAAAGCATTCTGTAATTTCCAAATTTCCCAGCATCATTTCTCCAAACTGTTCCGAGAAATCGTTGTCAAAAAACTGGATTTGCTCCCATGACAAAGAGGAATCTTTTGGTTTCAACCAATATTGATCTGATAAACTTAACCCAAAACTGTCTTTGAGCAATTCTTTTGATGTAAGAATATTTCTTATATCCAAGACCTCCTGCAGTCTTGTTCGACCTTTTGGTATGGTTCGTCTGCTCCACCACTTTGCCAGAGCCTGCTGATCTGCGTCTTGTTTTTGCATCGTTCCTACTGGCATATGTGCTGCTGCGTATATATTTTTTATGCTTTTGATGTGATAAAACGAGTCCATTTCTATATCTACGACTTTGATTTCTCTATGCATCAATGTAAATTCCACTATCCTCACCTCTGGCTTTTTTAGAATCATACCCATAAGTTCTGTGTCAGTCAAGAAATATACTGCTTTTTACTTGACACCTTTCGTCAACAGAATTTATATACCACAAACGGCTTTGCCGACTTTGGTGAACAGGTGGTTTTTATTTATGGATATTTTTCAATATTTTCTTTCGTACCAATCTGAAAACACATCAGCGTTCTCAGATATTTTTCGTACCGCAAAAGAATTTCATCAGCTCCTTGGACAGAAAAGTTATCTACTCAATCATTATCTATCCATGTTTTTTCGCTTGATTGTGGAAATGGATTTCTGTGCTTTGGAAGATGAAATTGATCAATCCATTTCAGATTTACAAAAGAAAATACAGGATGATTTAGAAAATAACGACAGTTCCATACCCAGGTTTGATTGTCAGGAGACTTCCACTGAAATGGAACTTTGCTGGACTGCACTGGCAGATTCCTTATTAGAACAAGCACTGAAAGAGTTTTATCATGAATATATGCATTCTTATCATCTATCTGTTGACCTAGTCGATTTCAGGCAAACAGAAGAAAAACTCATAGAATATCTGGGAAAAAGTGCTTGGGAAAAGTTTCAGCAGCAACTAATAAATTGTTTTCTTCATTGTTCTTTGATGCAGCTATTTCGCCAAGGTATCGTCATTGAAATCACGAAACGCTTTCTGTCACGGGATTTGGAAACGGATCAGGAGGTCTTTCGCTTATTTATAACACATTTTATCCATAACAAAAGCGACTGATCACTCAGTCGCTTCGTTGAAATCATAAAATTTCTATATCCATTTATTCATCTAACATAGCACAAGCAGTTTCATACTCTTGTTGGCAAGGTAATACTTTCTTTTCTTTTTGCGGAAAAGTAGCATCAAAATTCAGAATATCCTTTTCTTCCGCTTCTAGTGCATCTGAGAATACAACATATCCACTTTTTCCATGCAAGGCGTTTTCTTTTAACGGTAATACCAAAAGACCTTTATAAAAATGTCCATCTGCCATTGCGATACCAAATTTTTTTCCGCCACAAAAACCATATGGTTCATAATGATATGGGTATCCCAGTATTAAGATTGCAGAATATCCCATTTCTTTAGCCTTTTGAATAGAATGTGTAATTAAATTTCTTCCTAAACCTTGTCTATGATATTTCGGAGAAATAAAAACAGGTCCAAAACTTATGGTTGGAAATTCTCCTTGCTCCGTTACAATTTTAGAATGTGTGTAAAATATAGCACCTTCAACAATGCCATCCACCTCAATGACAAAAGCAAGTTCTGGGATAAAGTCAGTATGAGAACGCATTTGATGCACCACATAATGCTCTGCTGCGCCTGGAAAATATAAATTCCAAAATGCTTCTCGTGCAACTTCTTCTGTTCTGCGGTAGTCTTTTGTTTCTTCATTTCGAACAACAATATTCATATATCCCACCTCATTTTCTTTTACGCTGCTCTTTGGCATAGCGTCTGACATTCTTCATACCACCAACATCTTTAAACATGCGCTCACATTTCTTAATTTCAATTTCTTTGCTGTTTAATCCATCATAGCTGCTTTCATGTTGTAGTTTTCGGTAATTCTCCAGCCGTCTTATATCTAATTCACCGCGTTCTATTGCTGCTAGAACTGCACAACCTGGTTCATTGGTATGCGTACAGTTGCGAAATTTACATTGGTATGCCAATGATTCAAGTTCTGAAAATGTTTTTGAAAGGTCTGTACTGTCTGCACCCATTTCTCTCATGCCTGGTGTATCAATCACTACTCCACCAAGGGGACATAAAAACATCTCACGTCCTGTAGTCGTATGGCGTCCCTTATCTCCTTTAGCAATTTCTTGTGTTGCTATTGTATTTACACCTAGTAAACGGTTGATTAATGTTGATTTGCCTACACCGGAGGAGCCAATAAAAGCACAGGTTTGATTTTTGGAAAAATAAGATAAAAATTTTGCAGATATGTCATCCTCAAACATAGATGTTACTATGATATCAGAAAAACATGAAATGCTTTCTATCTGAGAAATCCTCTCTGACAAATCTTCACACAAATCTGATTTTGTCAATACGATAACTGGTGTAGCACCACTGTCCCATGCAATAGATAAATATCGTTCCATACGATTCAAATTGAAATTTTTGTTTAGGGACATACACAAAAAAACAGTATCTATATTGGCAGCAACCGTCTGTGATTGATTGGATACTCCAACAGCTTTCCGCAAAAACAAACTTTTTCTTGTTAAAACCTGGTGGATGGATGCAAATTCTTTTTCCACCGTCACCATAACAAAATCTCCAACTGTTGGAAATTGAACCAGTTCTTCTGTTGTATATCGAAATTTTCCAGAAATTTCTGCAAAAAATTCTTGTTGATCAGTAATCACTTTATATTTCCCGCGATACTGCGCGATTACTCTTGCTAATTGATAATCGGGATATAATTTTGATTCTGTATAAAAACGTTCTGTAGCACCATATTTTTGTAATTGTTTCAATTCATTATCCTCCATATTATATATTCCTATTATTTCAAAGGAAGGAGGTATAAAATACTTACTGCACCTTTCCTCCTTCCATTTTTACAATATCCTTTTTATTTGTATTCATCATAAAAACACTCTCCATTCTACTACAATATAAATTGGTTAATATACTTAACAACCAGTTAGGTTGTTAGCCATCTTATTGCTTAAGCTGTATAATGATGGGGCAATCGGTATATCGGCTTCCTTTCTTGGACTTACACGTCCGTTTTTAAGACTGATAACCAGCTCCTCATTCGCAGCGTTCGTTTTATGCAGGTTGAACCACTTTCAGTGCGTTCGTGTCACACCACAGTAGATTGAATAGGCAATGAGTAAAGTTGGTATTTATCTTTTGCACTATAAATCTTAAGGAGTGACAAATTTATGAACATGAACGCAGTTGGTATTGATGTTTCTAAAGGTAAAAGTATGGTTGCCATCCTTCGTCCTTTTGGTGAAATTGTTTCCACACCATTTGAAGTCAAGCATACAGTCAGCGGTATTCGCTCTCTTATCGAGCATATCAAAGCCATTGATGGTGAGTCACGCATTGTAATGGAACATACGGGGCGTTATTACGAACCCCTTGTCCGTGAACTCTCACAGGCTGACCTTTTTGTATCTGCCGTAAATCCCAAACTTATCAAAGATTTTGGAGATAATTCCCTCCGCAAAGTGAAGTCTGACAAAGCAGATGCTGTAAAAATTGCTCGCTATACTCTTGACAGTTGGACAGAACTCAGACAGTATAGTCTCATGGACGAAATTCGTAATCAGCTTAAAACCATGAACCGCCAGTTTGATTTTTACATGAAACACAAAACCGCCATGAAGAACAACCTTATCGGCGTTCTTGACCAGACTTATCCCGGTGCAAATACCTACTTTGACAGTCCCGCCCGTGAGGACGGAAGCCAGAAGTGGGTTGATTTTGCAACCACCTATTGGCATGTGGATTGTGTTCGCAAACTGTCTCTTAACGCATTTATCAACCACTATCAAAAGTGGTGCAAACGTAGAAAGTACAACTTCAGCCAGGCAAAAGCTGTTGAAATCTATGAAGCATCTAAGGAGATCGTTTCTGTACTTCCAAAAGACGATTTGACAAAACTAATTATCAAACAGGCTGTAGAGCAATTAAATATGGCTTCTCAGACCGTAGAACAGCTTCGTACCATGATGAATGACGCTGCTTCCAAACTGCCTGAATACCCTGTTGTAATGGCTATGAAAGGTGTCGGTAAATCACTTGGTCCCCAGCTTATGTCTGAGATTGGTGATGTTTCCCGCTTCACTCACAAAGGGGCTATCACCGCCTTCGCTGGTGTTGACCCCGGCGTAAATGAATCCGGTTCTTACGAACAGAAAAGTGTTCCTGCTTCCAAAAGAGGTTCTGGCACTCTTCGTAAAACCTTATTTCAGGTAATGGATGCTCTTATCAAAACCAAACCGCAGGATGACCCCGTATATCTGTTTATGGATAAGAAACGATCACAAGGCAAACCTTACTATGTCTACATGACTGCCGGTGCGAATAAGTTTCTTCGCATCTACTATGGACGGGTAAAAGAATATCTTTCATCGCTTCCGAAATAACCATTTCATACTTACCTTTATTTTAGACCAGCGAATATCGGTGGTCTTATTTCGATGTTCAAAATCCTACATAAAACTTTTTGCCTGAAATAATCAATTTACTATTGACTTTTTATTTGCAGGCTTAAAATTTTCCTTATTATATCACAGCCATTTACATCATGTCCATATTGGCAAAAGAGAGCAGATGATACCATCTGCTCTCTTGCCATTAAACGGATTGGATATCCTGCGGCTGTTCTGCTTGATTCTGTTCTTCCCCTGACTCTTTTTCCTCATTTTTCGCTTTTGGTTTACTTACTTTTTCCATTTTCTCACCTTCTTCAATATACTCTCGGACATCTGGCGGCACCAGTTTTCGATACAGTCTGTTCAGTGTTTCTTCCAGTTCCTGCTCCAAAGATACTTCCTTTTTTGCCGCATATCGCTTTAGTGCCAAGTACTTGCTGGTTTCAAACTTAACCTGTATCGCAGAAAGTTTCATGATACTCACCTCCTTTTGCGGTCACATCTGTGGTTCCACATAGTCTTCTTTTTCTGAAATCTCACACCCAATCTCCTGAAACTGATCCAAGTTCGGCAGATAGCCGGAATAAACTTCACCACTTTTTTGGTCATGGCTGATCAAAACACCAAACTCCGCATCCTCTTTTTGGATAAACAGGCAGTGCAAAGTCATCTGCTGATCAAAATACTGCAGTTCTTCGTTATCCGTAATGAAGGAAGCCTCCTGCTTGATGTTTTCTCCAAAGAACCAGAAGTCCTCGTCACTAAGAGAAATGATTTTCTCGATTACCACACAGCCTTTGTTTGGCTCATCAGGGTTATAGTAAAACATCGCATCTCCTAGCTCGCGATAAAACAGATTCATGGCTGCTACGCCTTCATATTTTTGCTCTGTTGTTTTCATGCTGTCATAGGAATGTTCTGGTTGCTTATGATAGAGGATCATATCACAGGCATCAAAATCCATTCGGCATTCAGATATCCTCTCATCTGTCTGAAGCAGATCTTCCAACAAATTCACATACATAAGCTCATCCGAAATCTCTCCAACAGAGAATCTGCTGCTTGCTTTTTCATTGGAAAACGAAGATAATATTTTTTCTCTTACCTCCAAAACCGGCTCCAGATATCCCTGCAGCACTCGGATTTCTTCTTCACGGAAGTTTTCCAGCTTTGCCATCAAACTTTCAAAATGTGGTTTTCTTTCTTGATTCATACTGTTTCACCCCTTTTCTTAAAGTTCCGGCTCCATAGAAGATTTTAATTCTTCTCCCATTTCAAATTTATTTGCGAGGTAATCACTGAGCCATGTACCGCCAAACTGCTGGTGGGTATTGATTCTCCACATGGCAAGCTTTCCTACATCCAACTTGACATCGTCCATATCAAACAACAAATTTGTTAATCCTTCGTTTTCAAAAACATAAACATTTTTGAATGTATCTCCTTCCAGCAAAATACCTGACTCTGTCAACAGTTCATTGACACCATCTTCCCACTCTTTTAAATCTCCGCCACAGCCTTGAAGAATCAATCCTTCTTTATCCGTCATTTTTTTCAATTCTCCTACCGTAATTTCTTTCATCATATTTTTCACACTCCTTTACAATCTGCCAAACCCATAAAAATGCTTCACCCAATAGGAATTCCCCAAGTTTGCATAGCCGATGGGGTAGAGTAGGAAAGCGCCGCCTTGCCGCATTTCCGCGGTAGGTCTGCGCAGTCCCCTCCCAGAACCGTGCTTGCACCTCTCAATGCACACGGCTCGCCATCTTTGCTCCATTACAAAAATAACTTTTAGAAACCATGATGTATTTTCTGGTGGCAGTCATGGCAGACCGCCAGTGTTTTGCGCCGTTTCGCTATCATCACTTGCTCCCAGGGTTCTTTTCCTTTCAGATTTTTCACCTTGTTTACATGATGGATTTCCAGTTTTACGCCTGTTCTGCCGCATAGCTCGCATACTCTGGCCTTTAGACGGTCATCTATTGTAGTGCGTCCTTTGGCTACAACCGTAATAACCTTCGGCTCAATGTCCTCACACTTTTTACCGTCAATCTCGTTAAACTTCGTGAGTCGGCGGATTTTCTTTCCGGCTTTTGTTTCGTAGGGGATACCCCAGCGCTTTTCACCAATGCGGTACTTGTCGTAAATTTTGGAAAGTTTACAACGGTGCTTGCCGGACAATGTTTTCAGACAGCTGTATTCCATGAGATAGCTGAAATAGTTCAGGCTTCGGTAGTTGCTGGCGAGGTGATAGTAGTTGCAAATTCCCCGCAGTTCCGCGTCAAATACCGTCACAATCTCTAAATCTGTGTGGCGCAATAAAGAAAGTCTGCTGGTTGGCTCCAGCTTTCCGTTATCGGCTCTCTGTTTTACAATGCCTTTTGAGAGCAGAAACTTTTCAATCTTATCTTGAAGCGGGATAAGTAGCTCCACGGTGTTATTCATCGTGCGCTGTTTGCATTTCTTCCACGGCTTTACCTGCTGGTCACGGCGTACCCGCACATCATATCCGAGAAATCTCGCAGGCGTGTTGCTATGGGTTATCAGCGTTTTCTCCTGGCTCAACTCCATTTTCAGAGTGTTCTGGATAAACTCCGTGAGCTTTGCTTTTATCCATTCACAATCCTGCTTGCTCCCATTGACGGCAATCAGAAAATCATCCGCATAGCGAACATATTTCAACTTCTTGTCGTTACATAACTTTGCGGGTGTTTTTAACAGCTTTGCAGTTTCCTCTTTGTATTCTGCTATAAGCTCTTTCCGTTCGGCCCCTTCCGCTTTATCCACTTTTTTACGCAGACGGGTTCGCTTACTGCAAATCGCCCGGTATTCCGGCGTTGTACGATATGGGGTTCTAACGTCAAACTCCTTTTTCAATTCCTCAATGTAGCTGTCCAGCTCATTCAGATAGATGTTCGCAAGGATTGGTGAAATAATGCCGCCCTGCGGACAGCCGCTGTAAGTACCGTAGTATTTCCAGTCCTCCATATAGCCTGATTTTAGGAACAGCCGTATGAGTTTCAGAAATCTGGCGTCTTTGATTTTCCTGCCGATAACAGCAATCAGCACCGTATGGTCGATGTTGTCAAAACAGCCCTTTATATCGCCCTCAACGAACCAGCTCGCACCGATAAACTCATGCTTGAGCTGGGCCAGTGCCGTGTGACAGCTTCTGCCGGGGCGAAATCCGTGAGAATAATTCGAGAAAACAGGTTCATAGACCGCCTCCAAAATCATTCGCATGATTTCCTGTATCAGCTTGTCTGTAAAAGTCGGCAGACCTAACGGACGCATTTTCCCATTTGATTTTTGGATATAACTGCGCCGGACAGGTTTCGGGCGGTATGTCTCCGTTCTCAATGCTTCAATAATACGCTCCACATACTCCTCGCTGAATCCGTCCGCCGTATCTTCATCCACGCCTTTTGTCCCAGCCCCCTCATTGGAGTAAAGGTGCTGGTAAGCAATAGAATAAATATCTGATCGGAGCAGATAGCGATAAAGCCTTGTGAATACTTCATCATGGTGTTTTTTTGAGTTTTCTTGTAACTTAGTTAAAATCTCCATTGTTGGTTTCAATGAGGTTTTCCTCCCTAATCAATTTTCGATTTTAATACGCTCAGACTGCTTCCCTTCGCCATGTGAGCGGCTTTCCCGCATCCGATTTACGGCTTTCCCTGTCAATTCAGGGTTCTCAGACTACTATGGAAGCTCCGTTGCCATGCCAGATTTTCAGTGTCTGCCACATAGCCCTTATGGGCGCTCTGGTTTAGGCAATCTCCAGTTAACGGAAGTAGTAGGTAAGTGTGAATTGTCGGATATGCTTTCGTTCCGTTGACACCGGTTCTCCGGCGCGCCGTGCATTTCTTTGATAACCTACCGGAAGGCGACCCTTTCCGGTATTCTGATAACAGGTCAGAAGGCTCCCCTTTCTGACCTTGTTTGCACCATAGGTTTCAGGCAAATTTCCTACGCCCACACTGAACAGGGGCTGGGAACTCACAAGATTCAAACCCAGATTTATCCTCATATTCACTTATCCTCGCAGTTCAGCCGCACCCGATTGCCTTTAGGTGACTTACCGCTTTCCTGACGTGCTATTGTCCCGTGTCGGCTTTCGCCTTTCGGTTAGTCAGGTGGATTCCCGCGTTATCTTACGGGGTAGTACCTTCAAACTGCCCTCCTTTCGTCTACTTCTACTTCCGTCCTATCTGGACGCACATCGCCGCAATGCAACATTTGATTGTCCCCAACATAGATTCCAATATGGGTTACGGGGTTGCTGCTCTGATATGTTCCTGTAAAAAACACCAAATCTCCTGGTTTCACCTCGTCTTTTGACACCGGTGTACACTGGTTATAAATCTGCTGTGCGGTTGTTCTGGGCAGGTTATGGACTCCAGAATGGGTATATACCCAACATACAAAACCGGAACAATCGAAACTGGTTTCCGGTGTACTTCCGCCCCATTGGTAAGGAAAGCCGATATATTTCGTGGCTTCCTGCATCAACTGTGCGAATGTGGCATCGTTGAATGCTTCCCCAGGAATGCCTGTGATTTTGTCTGTCGCAGAGTATCCATACTTGATAAAGAGATATAGATTTCGGATTTCCACCTTTTCTGTTTCCGTAAACTCATAGGAAAGGTAGTCTTCCAGTTCCTCATAAATCTCGTCCTCTTCTTTTTCACCCACAAAACAATCCACAAAGCCCACATAGAATTCCTCATCAAAATCTGTCAGATCCTTTGTAAAATAGAGGATATAAAAAAAAGACTTGACTTTGATATCGTCAAATCCATCTTCTTCCAATGATTCTATCGTCTGATTCAATTCCTCAAAGGCATCAATCATTTCTTCCATAGCTTTGGAAAGTTCCGCATCGATATCCGTTGGAATAGGTCCTCCATCGAATACGATTCTTGCAACCTCCTGACTGAATCCTGCTTGTGTATTGAAGATAGAAACCATAACCAGCAGCGGTATCAGCATCACGATTACAATACCTGCCACAATACTTGCCAGCAGTGTCCGCACTCGTTTGTCTTCTGCCAGCTCCAACGCTTTCTTCGTCATAACGGCAACTGCCATAGGACTTGCCATTTGCCTCACCTTCTTTTATTTCTTAAGACATAACATCCATTTCGTCTTCTGGATTCATTTCCATAAACTCATCCATCGTACAGGTTTCTTCCAGATAATTGATGCCGTCTTTCAACGGATAGTATGCATCATCTTCCAAAGGAAACGGTTTTTTTGATAAAATGGTACCCCAGTGATTTATGGAAACAACCTTCTCCAGCGTAACTGGATCGCCACTAAAGCACTCTGACTCTCTGACATCATAGCAGTATAAATCAAAAGGCACCGTATCTCGATCAATACGTGCATTGGTAAAAATCACCACCACATTATCAATTTCTGCCAATTTAAAGTCTTCATCTCTTGCATCTATCATCATATTTACCACTCCCTTTCATTTACTTACCTCCAGCACTGCCAAACAAATCCTCTTTATACTGCGGTGCTTTTACCACCAGATGGTAAACTTCTGAGCCATGACGAAACACACAGACACCTCTTAAAGGACTGCTGATCAGGTCGAACAGACAATCATCCAGCCTGAGCATTTCCATATATTCCTTCTTGGAGATATTCCCTGGGTTAAACAAAAACTGATGTGTTGGAATGGCAAACATGGGTTTTGTCATTTCTCTCACATCAGCTCTGTTGAAGTCTTCGATATTCTGGCTGGCAATAATAACTGCACTGCCTTTTTTACGCACACGCTTCATGGCGTTTCGGATGTATTCGATGGCAGTCATGTTAGTCAAAAACAGGTACAGCTCATCAATAAATGCTGCCGTATTCCCTTTGGACAGCAGGGCATCAGACATAAAAGAAAGGACATTGAACAGCATTGCGTTTCGTATTGCCGTATCCGCATCTGTAATGCCCTTTGTGCCAAAACAGATAAATCGATTGCTTGTGATGTTGGTGTGTCCGTTAAAAAACTTGCTGTCAGCACCAATACAGATCGATTTTAATTTCAAGCATAAATCCCTGACCGTTTCTCTGGTATAGATATTCCCCTTCCTTTCTTCATATTGGTTCAGTTCCTGTTCTGCCAGATGATATAAATCTGACAGTACTGGGTAGTCTGTGTGTTTTAATCCTGAAAAGTCAGTATCTTCTTTAATACCTTTGCTTTCATATAATTTCTCCAGAAAGATTTCTAGAACATCAATCTCCGCACTGGTAAAGTCTTTATAGGCACGAAAAAAATCACGAAGGAATGAAATATGCCTTGGCAGTACGGAACCGCTGTCTTCCTCCCAGCGTTTTGGTTCCAGTATGTTGATGATGTACTCTCCCTCCATCAAGTCGATATAACAGCCATCCATATTGACTGCCAAATCTTTGTACTCAAGTTCAGGATCAAGGCAGACGATATCCATTCCACTTTCTCTCATGTTGCAAAGGAGCAGTTTCATGAGATAGCTTTTGCCCTGTCCGCTGTTGCCAAGTATTAGTATGTTGGCATTTGTCTTGTCATCTGTTCTTCTTTGAAAATCAATGAAAAGGTTGCTTCCATATTTGTCATGTCCGATATAAAAGCCTTGCGGATCGGCTTTTCCTGAATAGTTGAATGGATAGAGATTGGCAGCACTACTTGCTGGTATGACTCTTTCGAACTGCTCATGGAAAGCATTGTTTCCGCATGGCTGTGTACTCTCGAAGCCTTCTTTCTGTCTTAGAAATAATTTATCTACAGATATCTTAGAGCGTGTCAGCTCCGCCTCCACTTCTGCCTGCATTTCTTTCAGCTTCTCCAGTGTGGGCGTTGATATTTCAATGAATACAGCACAGTGTACCAATGGTTCTCTGTCCCTGTGCATCTGTGCGATTAAGTTCATGACATCGTTTAAGTTTGACTCTGCAATAATCTCCTTTTGGATGTTGCCAGAAGAACGGTTCATTCTGTTCCTGCTGGCTGCGTTGGAAATGATTTTTCTTTCCTCCGCTGGTGTAACGTGTCTGGTATAAACTCTTAATGTAACGCCGGAACGGTCACCCAAATGCCTGAGCAATGCCTGTTCTTCTGTGTCCGTTGGATATTCACGCACCACCCATGTGCTTCTGAAACTGCTGCCGCAGATATAGTAATCAGGGTAGAACTTCAGCACAGAAGGCGCGCACATATCCAAAAACTCTTTGATCCTGACCTGCTCTTTTTCTTCTTCCGTTTTGGGAATATAGGCTTTTGTTTTCTTTGTTCTGCTGATTTTCAACGGTATTCATCCTCCTTTACAAATCTCTCGCCGTCATAATCATCGAAATAAACTTGCGTGATATTCTGTACGAAATAAACGGCATAGAGCCTTTTGATGTCCTCCTTACTTGCCTGACAGTAGGAAAATCCTGCATCCTTCAACAGCTTCGTCATTCTGCTGATGCCTGTCTGTACTTCATTTGTTTCTGGATTATAGTTGCGAAAGCGGAGGATAAACAAAAACTCCCTTGCGGAAGCCGTCTGTATCTGTACTCTGTCCAGATGGATCAGGTCTTTTTCCAATATTTCTCGTACCTTGGGGCTTTCTTCTTCCTCCAGACGCTCTTTGTAAAACATTTTGTTCTGGTCGAAGTTTTCTCTGGAATTGATGCAGGAAAACTCAATGGAGTCCAGTCCTTTGATGACACTGGACATCGCTATGATTTTTGTTTTTACTGCTGTTTCTGATAGTACCGCAATGTTATCCGGCTGTACCAGAAAGTAAACCAGATACTCATTGCCGTATGTTTCCACGCCAACCCCGTCAATATTTCTGGCGCCTATTTCTTCTCTGGTAGATTTCTTCTTTCCAATTCTCATTCTTGTCATCGGCAAACCTCCAATAAAAAATCTGTTGTGTTGTCACAAAAAATCGAAAGGCAAAGCGGATGTAGTCCGAGATATTCAGTTCGTTATCAATACGCAGTGTCAAAAAGGCGAACACGCCAATAAGAACACCAGGCACAATCCAGTCCAAAGCTGCCGCAAAGACAGCTGACAGGACTGCACCTATGATGATAATCAGCATATCTCGCAATGTCCAAAGGAACATGGTGCTTTTGCCTTTCAGGTTTTCTGGGTAGATATACATTGCTTCTCACCTGCCTTTTATACCATCTCACAGCACTGTTCTGTTTCTCCAAACACCGCATCTTCGATATCCGCAATGGACAAATCTCTGCCTAAAACAGTAATGCCGTTCTCATAGGCAATTTTGATTTCCTCACGCATTCCTTCCGAAATGATGCTGCCGCAAACCAAAAGTTCATCACACCTGCAAAGAAGTGCTTTCCCCATTTCCTGCCCGAGCCAGCGTTCATCTGGCACTTCATCGTTCAAAAACTGTGTGAAAACACAATGTGGTGCGATGGCACAGTTGCCTTTCATTGCTTCTTCTCTGGCGTATTCGTTCGCCTTTGCTATGTTTTTTTCCGGTTCTCCTCTTAATGGAGAACAGATATATACCAGTTTCATTTCAAAAACCTCCCTTACATTCCCATGTTCATACCCATATCTGTGTCTTGATTTATGTCTTCTTTCTGCTGTTCTTCCAACAATTCTTCTGGTGTGAGCTTTCGGAAACTGTCCTCACCGTATACCACACCAAGACCTCTGCCGTTATCCCAATCTGGAAATACGGTCCCCATATCATCCACGAACTTGACCGTTCCTCTTGTTCCGTCAGGTATCGGATTATATGGATCATCCATGTGGATCAGCTGAATTCTGGTACCTGGTGGGAACAGTTCTTTTGCTCTTTCCGCCATTCTTCTCCCATTATCTACCCACTTCATAGAACTCACTCCTTTATAATAATTTTTCAGGTCATCTGCTTGCGATTCTTCCTACATTACGTGCCATATTGACTACGGAATTTACGGAATATACCGTACTCATTGCGTTGAAACGCATACTGGTATCCAATCCAAAGTTCTGTGCTATTCTCGGTACCTCTGTGCTGGAAAGCATCAATCCGATGCCAAGCAGCATATTTGCGTTATAAGTAACTAGCCCTGCAACCAGTACAATGGTCTGTAAAAACGCTGTCAGGCAGAGAGCAGCTACCTGTTTGCACCAAGACACGAATCCGTCGCTGTATCCTCTTGGTACACTGAACAGATAAAGACTGCCAGTTGCCATCATGACAAGAAGGATACCGCCTCGTTTTAAGTTTGCGAAAAACACTTTGATGACCGCATATCCAATCAGTATGACAAACACGATAGACACCACCACATTGGCACCAGGCGTTTCAAAGCTGCCCAGCACCATAGTGGCAATGGCACCAAGTTTTCCTGGTGAATCCGACATACCAGCAATGGCACCAATCAGTTCATTTGACAGATTAATGCAGAAGACATAAAGGTCGATAGGTACTACAGTAAACAGGCTGACGGCGAAAAAACCTTTGATGATATTTAACGCCAAGTCCTGAAAACTTCCTTTTCCTCTCCGTGCATCAATGGCTGTGTCAAACACAGCCACTACAATACCAACGATATACAACGCCCAGGCGAAATAATAAAAAAAGAGCAGGATTGCTTTGATCCAATCCAGCTCAAAAAGTTCCGCCCCCATCATATTGATCATACTGAAAAACTCACCGAAGAATGTGATCAGTTTGCCGTAGATCCAGTCACAGAACTGATCCAGCACACCGTCTACGGCAAAGTCCAAGCCAAACATATTTTTCATCACCTTCGCTTTCTGTTATTCCATGTTCATACCACCTTCTATGTGTTCCTCTGAAATCTCTTGTTTTGTCTGTGGTATCAAGTCCAGCACCTCTCCGTCTTGCTCCAAAATTTTACGCATAGTTTCAATCAGGCTTTCCATATGTTCCTGCCATTTGTTCCAGTTGGTTTCTTCAAACCACCCGTTCCATTGATTGTCCTGCGTATTTTTTCTTGCGGATTCCAATGTTTTGGAAAGATACTCGCACATCTCTTTAACGGATTCCTTTTCCACAAGAAACGAAACCACTTTTTCAAAGGGGTTATTCGGGAGATACTCCCATTCTTCTATAGTACCATTTTGAAAGCTTTCCATCAGTTCCGCAATCAGCATTGTACTGCTGTGGGACTCTCCGTTTTCCGCGGCAGGCGGTCTGCACCATTCGTCTAATTTCAGCTGTTCCAACAATTCCTTTAAGCGCAGACAGCCGTCTTCCGGAATATGGTTTCTGATCCATTCCAAGGCATCCAGACCTTCATCTGATTCAAATGCTTTTACACCCCAGCATCCCATAATTTCAGCTCCTTTCTTTTTCAAATTCCAAGAATATTCCAGATATAAGTCGGTGCTGTAATGGCAAACACCAGACCAAAGAACAAGATTGCCACTGGTGCAAAATCAAATTCGCCATGTTTTTTGTAATCAAAGTAAGCCATAGCTAATTTGACAAAAAGCAGGATCGCCAGCACACAATCCACCACTGGAAAGATAACGTTATTGGTTACGGTTTTAATCTGTGTTGCTGCTGTTTTCCAAGTGCTTTCAATGGCTGTGGAAACCTGACCACTATCTGGTGCCGCAAATACTGGCGGTGCAAATATAATCACTGCCATAAGCACAACCACTGTCAGCAAAAATACTCTTTTCCATCTTACTGCCATTGTTCTTCTCTCCTTTCGTAGAAAAGGGGCAGTCTTCCGACTGCCCCAGAAATCATATTTTTAATAACCTGTTTTGGGAAGCGTTACTGGCGGTGTATTCACAGTCCACACCGTTGTGTTCCAGCTGGTCTTTGCGCTTTCCCATTCGTTGCCGTATCTTCCGCCTACATCTGCTCTATTGACGATACGGTAATCTTTCGGCATATTCGGCATTACCTGACAGAATACAGACATATTTTCAAGCATCTTGAAGCCAGGGCTTGCCTTCGGGAATTCCAGACGCACGTCTGTGACATATTCTCCATTTGCCAAGCCAAGTACATTTGGATGGAGACTGTATTCATAACTATTCTTTGTCAAAAGATTTTCCGCAAGCACACGATAATCCCTGTAGTTTGTTTTATAAGTGATCTTATAATACATTCTTTCGGAATATGTGCCTGTAACAATCTTCAACGCTCTTGTGGCATCTGTTGGAATCCTGTCATGAATATAGAAGTTTTCCAAAGTGCCGGTGGAACCGTTTTGCACTTCATAAATGTCATACTGGATGGTCTGTCCAGGAGATGCGGCATTTGGTCCTTTTTTCTGAACGGTCAGGTTCAAAGAAATGCTGCTGTTCAGCACTTCAAATCTGACGATATCACCGTTGTGCCTGATTTCTGCCAAAAGTGTTTTATCATTCAAAGCGTAATATCTTGGTGCAGATACTTCTTTGATGGTGTAGACACCTACAGGCAAACCTTTTGATGCCGCAACACCATTGCTGCCGGAAGAAATCTTGTCTACCAAATTTCCTGTGGTATTATAGATTTCAAATACTGCACCAGACAATGGAGAACCGGCAGGAAGACCTGTCAGTTCATTGAACTCAGAAGAACGTTTTGTAATAACGATCTGACCGACTTCCGGTGTATTCTCCCACTCGATTTCTGTTGTTCTGCCTTTCTGCACATAGAATGTTTTCTCGCTGTTGTCAGAGATATAGCCTTCTGCAGGCTCTAATTCTCTGAGTTTGTACTTACCTTCCGGCAATTCTTTTCTGATCCAGATATAGCCTTCGTCATCTGTTTCAAACTGACCGATTGGTTCATTGTCACTGTCATATAACAGGAATTTCACTCCTGGAATGCCTTCTCCTGTGACAGAGTCGATTTTATGGATCAATACAGAAGACATTGGATCATTTTCCACTTTTAATGTTGTTCTCTTGCCGTCTTTGATTTCCACTTCTTTTGCTTCGCTGTCAAGTTTGTAGCCTTTGGCTTCTTTTGTTTCCTTTACCAAGTATGTGCCTTCTTCCAATCCTTCAATAACAATCAAGCCGGATTCATCTGTTTCATAGTATCCGATCTGCTCGCCGTTGAATTTTGTCACGAGGAATTCTACGCCCTCAATAGGATCGCCGGTCCTGCTGTTGGTTTTCTCAATGACCAAACCGGAATATGGCTGATTTTCCACTTCCAAAATGGTTTGTTTGCCGGATTTGACTTCTACCGTTTTCGGTTCTTTGTCCCAGTGATAGCCTTCCAATCCTTCTGTTTCTGTTACAGTGTAGTAGCCATCTTCCAAATCAGAGATATAGACCATACCTTCTTTATCTGTTTTGAATGTGCCGATTTTCTCACCATTCATTTTAGAAACTGAGAACGATACACCTTCCAACGGTTCCCCTGTTTCGGAATCTGTTTTTACGATTTTGATTCCTGAAAGCGGTTTGTTGTCAAATGTTACCACCGTTGGCACGTTTGTTTTTACTTCAACGGTTTTTGGTGTTTCGTCTAGGATGTAGCCTTCCGGCGCTTTTGTTTCTCTTACCACATACCAATCTGGATCAAGTGTCGGAAGCAGAATTGTTCCTGTATTATCTGTGGTGTACTCAACTACGTGTTCCCCGTTTTGTTTCTCCACGAAGAACTTTGCACCTGGCAATGGTTCGCCTGTCACAGCGTCAATTTTCTTTACTACCAATGATGTCATCTTTTTATTGGTGAACTCCAAGGTATAAGTTTTGCCATAATCCAGCGCGATGGTTTTGGACTGTTCCTCCAGCACATAACCATCCGGTGCCTTTACTTCTTCTACGATATAACTATCCTTAGCGAGGTAGGAAATCGTAATGGAGCCATTGCTGTCTGTGGTAAAGATGCCATTGTTTCTTCCAATGACATCGCCTTTGGATGTTGTTACCTTAAACTGCGCACCAGACAATGGATTACCGTTATCTGCGTCTTTCTTCAAAATCACGAGAGAGCACATAGGCTGGTTCTGGAAATGCACTTTGTATGTAGCACCATCTGTACCAATTTCAATGGTCTGCGGTTTTGTATCGCAGGCATATCCTTCCGGTGCAATGCGCTCAGTTACTACATAACTGCCTGGTTTCAGATTTGGAATCAGGATTTCGCCATCACTGTTTGTAGTATACATACCGTTGCTGTTTCCAACCACCGTTCCATCACCTGTTGTTACTTGGAAAGTGGCATTGGATAATGGTTTATTGGTCAAGGCATCCACTTTTGTGATGAGCAGAGATCCATAAGGATAGTTTCGGAATACTACCTCTACCACAGATGTTCCGTCTGCTTTCATATTGACTGTCTGCATATCTGTTTCTGCGATAATGTAGTTATTTGGTGCTTTCGCTTCTCTGACTGCATAAGCACCTGCTTCCAATCCAGTGATAACGATAACACCGGAATGATCAGTTGTTGCCGTGCAGATCAGTTTGCCGTTTTGACCACTTGTTTCACCCGTGATTCGGAATACTTCAAAGGTTGCACCATCCAGCATTTCCCCTGTGTTGGCATCTGCTTTCTTGATAACCAAACTGTTCAGAGGATAGTTTACGATACCGTCTACCACTTCGTAATCATTCCCACTTGTGATTTCAATACCGTCGGTCGTTGTACCGCCGCCTATGCCACCAGTACCGCCGCCACCTGCGATATTATCATCCTTCAGATAAGAGTTATCGCCAGGGTTCAAATAAATACGTGTTACAGGGTTTGTCGGTTTTTGGTAGCCCTGTGCCGGAATGGTTTCTGTTATGATATACCAGCCAGGTTCTACATACGGCAGTTTGATTCTGCCATTTTCATCGGTCTTGAATGTACCGACTGTTGTAATTGCACCATCGTCTTCCTCATGCTCAATCTTGAATGTGGTGTTTGGAATACCCTTATTGGTCGTATAGTCTGTTTTCTCGATGATCAATGTGGGGTATTTGATGTTCTCAAACATCAATGTTTTATGATCTCCTGCTTCGAGTTTTACTCTCTGCGGTGTGTCATTAAGAATGTATGGTTTCGGTGTAGAAATTTCTGTGATCTCATAAGTACCTGCTTTCAGCCCAGGAATCACGATCATACCGTTTTCATCGGTAGTAGCTGTTGTAGGCTGTACGCTGGTATCGTCTACTTCCTTGACTTCATACACAACACCTGGAATCGGTTCTTTGGTCACAGAGTCGATTTTCTTGATTGTCAGTTCTGGCAATTTGATATTGTCTACCTTCACGATGATTTCACCATCGCCAGGTTTCGCAACAATCACTCTGTCAGGGCTTGTTTTATCAGAGAACATATATCCAGGAGGTGGATTCAGTTCTTTGACCACATAAGTACCTGGTTTGATATAGCCGGAGGTAAATTTACCGTTTTCGTCAGTCATACCTTCAACAACTGGACGTGCGGTATCAGCCTGCTCATAGATAGCAAACTGAGCACCTGGCAATTTTTCGCCTGTTTCTTCATCGTATTTTTCAACGGTGATGCTGGGCATTTCAAGGTTTGCAAATAACAAGGACTTGCTATCGCCTGCATTCAGTCTGATATCCTGATGTTCGCCTGTCAGCACATAAGGCTCTGGTACAAAGACTTCTGTTACGGTATAAACATCGGGATCAAGGTACCCAAGTTCGCCACCTTTCATACCGACTGTTACTTTGCCATCTGCACCTGTTGTTACGGTACCGATCAAAGTTCCGTCGGATTTCTTGATTTCAAACTTGGTGCCTGGTACTGGATCACCTGTCTGTCCGTCGATCTTTTCGATGGTAAGCACAGGTTTCTTCAGGTTCTTCATAACCACCTGAACATTCTTGTCTTTGCCAAGGTATACGGTCTGAGGGCAATCACCCAATGCGTATCCTTCAGGTGCAGTTACTTCTGTGATTTTATAAGTACCTACGGGTACATTTTTCAGTGTAGCAACACCATTTTCTGTTGTGACTGTGGTTGTGTAACTGCCGTCTACCTGTTCTACTTTGAAAGTAGCTGGATCAGTAATGACTTCGCCTGTCTGCTGGTCGATCTTGATGATAGTCAAGCCTGGAAATTTACTATTCAAAAATTTTAATCCGGCAGCCTGTCCATTTCTTACGGTTACATATTGAGGTGTCTGATCCAAGATATATCCTTCTACAGTGGATACTTCTCTTACAAGATAGGTACCGTCTGGTACATCTTCCCATGTGATTTTTCCTTCTGCATCGGTTTTGCCTGTTGCTCTCCAAGCCCCTTTTCCATCGATCTGCATGATTTCATACTGCACACCAGGAATTGGTTCACCTGTTTCTGCATCTTCTTTTTCTGTCACCACAATATGCGGCGGATAATCACGAAATGTTGCCGTTGCTGTTTGATCCGGCTCTACCGTAATGACCAAAGTGGTTGGCTCAGTCAACTGATATCTATTATTGGTAGAGCGTTCTACTACCGTATAGGTACCAGACTCCGTAATATTCGGTTCCCAAATACCAGATTCATCTGTGGTACCTGTATCAATTAAATGCCCCTGTGCATTATAACAATCAAATGTTACACCTGCCAAAGGGGTTGCATTATCTGTGGCATCCAGCTTGATGACTTTTAGTTTACCATCACCGGATTCATCCGTTTCAGTAGACTTACCAATTACCATTTTGGCATTAATAGTAATGGGCTGATTCGGCATCCCGATTTCCATATCCTGCACTTTGCCATCCAGTCCATTCAAAGGCTTGCCGATCAAGATAACATTGGAATACAGATTTGCCGAAATCTTTACATTTGCTTCCACACTGCCACCAACAGGGACAGAAGTCTTGGGAATACGGATCGCAAATGTTTCATCACCTTTGAACTGTGTTTTTTCGATGCCATCTTCACCTGTAATGATTGTTCCAACTGGATAATCACCAGTCAATTCGACCTTATACTTTGTGATTTTCTTTCCAGAATTACTTGTTTCCTTTACCTGAAAACGCTGTACAAAGTAGTTTCCTTCTTCCACTGGTTCTTCATCCACCTTAATCGTACCGTATACTGCTGCTTTTACTGGTTCAGGATTATTCAATGCTAGATCAACCAGTTTGTTAAATAAAGCTGTCACCTGTGGTTTATCGGGTGCATTCCATTTTCCTCGGTCTGTGTACTGTGATACACCAATCACGCACCAAATGGCTGCCTTTGTAGCAGCATAGGCTTCTTCTTCACTGTTTACACCTAATTCCTGATACGTTTTATATGGAATGCTGTTATTGATGATGGCGGCAATTTTTTCATTTGTTTCTGCGCCAGCCACATTCAAGTCATACTTTCCAGCAAAGTATTCTCCAGGACCAGCCTTATTGGGATCAACACAAAATGCTGGATTTTTATTGCCTTCCTCGTCATACCACCACGCAGAGGAATGCAATACATTCCTTCCATCATATTTTATATCATTGATATCCTTGCCTTTAACAACAGTAATTTTGGTGATATCACTGCCTTCTTCTGCAGCATGAACCGTTGACAAGGAGATTGTTGGAATGGCAATAAGCATCGCCAGCAAAAAAGCAATGATTCTTCTTGTTTTACACATTTGGGTTCCCTCCTTATTGATTTTTGGCATTAAAAAAAGAGATACAATTTGATTTTTGTATCTCTTTTTTGCCTGCTCTATTCACTTCTATTTGTTACCTTGCAAATATCTGTACCCAGTAACTGCCATATTCGCTGTCTTTATCATACAGGTATGCAACACCTGTATAAGTATATTCAGGATTTAGATAATTTTCTCTATGACCATCTGATTCCGTCCAATTATCTACAGCCCATTTGGGTGTATTGGCAAAGCCTGTGATATTCTCACCGATATAGTTTCCTTCAAAACCTGCTTCATTTGCGGCTGTTTTTGCCTTTCTTCCGTCAGGACGTGTATGAGAGAAGTTTGTTACAATTTCTTTTACCCTTACATCTGCTGCTTCCATCAAAGCATCATTCATTTGAAGCTTATTTAACCCATTCTTTTCACGTTCTTGGTTGATACGGTCAATGACTTCTTCAGCGAATTCATCACGCTTTGCATTCTGTTCTGCTGCATATTTTTCTGTTCTTTGACGCTGTTCCTCTTCAATCGTAAGAGTTGGCTTTGTTTCTGGCATTTCCTGTTGTTCTTGGTTCTTCACCGAAGCAACATTTGCCAGGATTTCATTGTATTGTGGCAGTTGTTCAGTTGGAGTAGTTTTGATTGCAACGGTTTTTGTTTCTGCATCCCACTGAGCATCTGCATACATACAATCTGCCAAATCTCTGATTCCTACTAATGTACGATCATTGATTACTTTTGCGGGAGCAGAAACTAGTAAATCTTCACCTTGTGTCAAAATATGTGTTGCGCCCCAAACTGACTTTGTTTTTGTTTTATCTTCGATGTTCAGACTGCTGTGATAGCCTGCCATATATCTATCAGTAGATGCAATCGGCTTTGTAAAGATAGCTGAATGTTCTATTTGGAATGTGCCATCTACAACCGTATCTCCGTAATATGTGAACCATTCCACTTCCCAGCCCATTTTTTCTGCTACATCTCTGATTGGAACCATGATACGACCATCAATATTCACTGGCTGCTGATCCTCAAAATTGACCTTTTCCCCATCAACTGTAACTGTGATCTGGTCAGCAGCGAAAGCACATGGTACTGTACCTAATACCATTGTGGCTGCCAATATGGCTGCTAATCGTTTTTTCATATTTTTCACGCTCCTTTTTCTTTTTCACTGCATTTTGAATCAATTGGAAACCGTATACTCTGTCAAAGTCTTTCTATATTTATTTCGCCTCCTTCCCTTTGTTTTCCTTTCAATATCATTTATATTGGAAAAGCATTTACACTGCAAGCAAAAGATTATTTCTGCACTGCCTGCACGCAAAGACGCTGATCGCCCACATCTTCCACACAGGTAATCAATGTCAGGCGGTTGTCACTGGTGTATTGAAGTTTTGACCAGTCCGTATCGGCAATCTTTGTAATGGATTTTACCACATAGGTTCTTGTACCAAGTTTTGTGGTATAGGTCATTTCATCGCCAATATCCAGTTTTTTCAGTTTTCCAAAGTAGTCATTGGTACCTCTGTTATGTCCTACCAAACCGATATTTCCATTCCAGCAGGAAGTGGAAGCCAAATGTCCCACACCTTTTTTCATCGCTGTGAAGGTATCACCGTCATAGGCGGTTACCGTCAGCCCAATTTCTGGAATCTTCAATACGCCAATGCTCCCATCGCTGTTTCGCACCTGCTCAATGGTTGTTAAGGGATACTGCAGAACTTCGTCATATACCTGTTCCGGAATCTCATTTGTCACATAGCCGTCTGAGGAAATATTCGCTGTATAGCTTCCACTAGTACCACCACCATAGGCTGCACCTGAAATCAGGCTGCTTGGACTTTGGGTGTAAGGATTGATTGGTGCATTTACTGGTGCGTATGTAGTGTGGTTAATGGATGGCGCATTTGGTTCCACTACATTGGCACCATACTCTGAATCATAAACTGTCTGCGGCGATACATCGTATATGTCCCTGAGATAATCTGGTATCTCTCCCTGAATATTGATATTGGATTTTCCCACAATAACAAACTCCTCTTGATTCTCTGTTTTGTAATTGTAACTTAAATCTGAGTCAAGAGCATAAGCTGGAACGCAGAAAAAAACTCCGCAAATCATAGGGAAAACCATTGCTGTTTTTATAATGCTTGGGACAGAAATTTTAAACTTTTTCACTCTATTCCGCATCCAACACACCTCCCAAATCCAGCTCAAATCGATATTCTCCTTTTTTCTCATTGACTCTGTGCTTGACTGTCATGTCTTTATAAGTCACACTGATGTTCCTGCCGAAAAGTGCCTTTGTTGTTTTCTTGTCCAGCACAAACTGGAATACATTGCTTTGAATCAAGTCCTCAAACTCATTCAAATCAATGACAGGTTGCTTTGGATCGACATTTTGTCTTCCGATGCAGATATACTCTTTGTCAATGAGATTATACACATCAGCCCCTTGCCTGTTTTTCAGATAAAGCAAAAGCATGGCAATGGCACAGCCCAAAAGCAGTACCGCAATAATGCCTGTTACTGCTTTTAATACTGGCGGCATTCCATTTTCTATCAGCTTTCCTGCGTAAGTAATGGTAAAGGTTGCCGTATCCGCCGTTGTCTTCGTTACATTGCCTTTGTATCTTGCTGTGGACACATAGCCCGTAGGCACCTGCGAGCTGAATGTTTTTGAATAAGTAGCTACTGCCTTATACTCTGTGGGTACCAAAGTATCTCCGGCAAGGGATGTTCCCATAACGGTCCAGCTGACATTGGTCAAGGGCAATGTATATCCATCTTTTACTGTTGACTGAGCAACGTAAGAAGGATCGGCATACATCAAGCCTGGGTATTCCTTTGTGGCAGATACCGTATAATTCTTGGTGGTATAGCCTGCTACCTCTGTGACGATGCTGCCGGTATCCAGTGTCAATGTACCCTGATATCCATCTTTGTCGTATGTTTTTGTTGCTGGAAAGAGTTTGATGACATCTTCCAGATTTTTGGAACCGCCTTCTGCCTTAGCGTCTTCTGTGACTTCTTTTGTGTCCTTATTCTCATTGAGCTGTTTATCCGCAGCGATATAGCTGAACAGGAAATCTTCCAATACAAAGTCTTCTTCCACCAGCTGCTCTTGTGGTGTATTCGCCGGCAGATCATAAACCTTGACCAGATATTCCACACCGTCTATGTTTTTCCTTTCCATGGAGATTGGTACAGGCAATGTGTTTTCAGTTGCATTTTCCTCTTGTATCGGCGTTTCTACGCTCACCGGAGATGCCACAGCCGATACAGGCAGAAGCAATGATACTGCCGCAATCAGACATAAGATTGCTTTTTTCATACGGATTCCCTCCTTTCTTCTAATTCTTTTCTTTTCTCCTCAAGTACCATGCGTTCTATAGTCAGGTCATCGGGGAGAACATGAAAATCAGCAAAAAGTTCTGTTTTTTTCCTCTGGCAGTCATCAGAAAAATCCTTTGTTTTCTGATACTGCCTCAATGCTTTTTCAATGTCCATGGCTTATCACCCCTTTTCAAAACAAAAAGCGAAGGACTTCGTCCAATACTTCATCTAAGGACTTTCCTTCGCTTAATAACTGCTTGATTCTGTTTTTGATCTGATCTCGTTCTTTTTCCGCATCCTCCTTTTCTTTTTGGAAATCTGCCTGCAGTACCTCCACAGGGTTCTCCGCAGTCACTTCCGCCTTATTGATTAAAATGATCCCGCCCCTTCCGGTTATCTGCACCACATCATCCTCATGGATTCCAACGAATCTTCTAAGTGCCACAGGCAGATAAATCAACCCCTTCGCACTGACAGTTTTAAAACAATTGATTGTCATATCAATACCTCCTTTTTATAATAAAGTCAGCTGTTTTGGCTGACTGTTTAACCTCAGATTTGGATCGTAATTTGTAATCACAAGTTCTTTGAACATACCTCCTGGTGTATATTTCTGTGCTATGCTGTTGAGTCTTTCAAAAGGCGTGATATAAAAATCTTTATACAACTCACGGATAAACGCACAATCATTGTATGAAAGCATAAAAAATCCTTCTATCTTCCCCAGCACTTCACGGAGCAGATAATGCAGTTCCAATGTAAACAGCTCCTCATACTGCTTTTCTGTTCCATAGTACGGAGGATCAAGATAAAAGAAAGTCATTGGACTGTCATACAAAGCGATGATGACCTCAAAACTTTTATTCTGTATGATCACGCCTTTGCCCGGATTTCCGCCAGCCATCAAAATCTCACTGTCACTCTTCACGCCGTTTTCATTCAGCCTGCGGTTGGCAAGCCATATGGTGCGGTATGTCTGGGCGATATTTACCGGCTGACCATTGAAGCTGTTTCCACCTGCCGCATAGCTGTAGCGGATCAGCTTATAAAATGTAGCTGCTCGCCTGACATCGCCCAGTTCAGCCTGTGTTGTGATCAGTTCTTTATACTCCCGAAAATCTATAGGGGAAAGATAAATCTTTGCCAGTGCCATTTCTTCTGTCTGATATGGCAGTGAAAAATCTTGCTTTCTATGCCAGTCCAGCATCAGATCAAACTCAGCTCTGCTGTTCAGCGGCAAAAAACCAAGCTCTTTTACAAAGCTCATGGGCTTATGTTTTACCACATGGAACATATTGGTCAAATTAGAATTGGCATCGTTATACACCTCAAACCTTTCCGGCTTTTTGGCGAAAAGAACCCAACCAGCACCACCGAATACTTCTACATATTTATCATAATGCGGTGGGAAACGTGCAATGAGGAACTCACGCATCAATCGTTTTCCACCAATCCATGGAATCATACTGTTTACCATATTTCATCGCCTCACTTCTATGAGCCTTTATCCATTTTTATCCCTTCCTTTCACAACTTCATTTCATAATCATCGCTTTGGTCATTTTCTTCGTTTGATTCTTGGCTGAATTGATTTACATTATCAGTAGAAGTATCTTCCACATACGCACCTTGAATAAGTTTCCCCTGATGTGTCTGCATATGTTCCCTGCCGATTTTTGCGTAATCCAGATATGGCAAAACTTCATCTGGAAATGAAACATCAAAAAGTTCATTTTCCACCAAAAACTCGCCTAACTGCCTTTCATTTTGGATGCCGTTTACCACACAGACTTCCGAAAGATGTTCCATCAGGTCGATCATTCCCTTTACATTTCTCGGTTCTTTTAATTGAAGCGTCAAATCATATACACGCTGCATTTCCTCTGGCAGCTTATCAAACCTGCAGAATAGCTCGTTAAGTTGAAATACATCCATTTCTTCTTTTGGCAGTTTTTCAAGCATTTCTCCTATGGTATATGTTTTTTCATTTTCGCAATAAACTCCATAAACCGTATGCCCACAGCTTTCAGGTAATTTATTGTCTACAAAAAAACCTTTCAAACCAATTCTGCCGCACGGGAAATAGACGGTCATATACCTTTCTCTGTCTTCCACGTTTTTTCTTTTAAATTCCGCATAACCAAGAGCTTTATCTCTTTCTTCCTCACTTAAGTTCGGCGGATAGCAACTATACCAGTTTTCCGTATACTGCCAGAAATAACTAATATCCTGATAGTGCTGATATATGATTCGATTTTTCGGCTCTTTGGCTGCAATATGCTCTAATCGTTTCCAAAACCTGTCTTCTGCTTGTGGTCCGCCGCCATGCTCTGCTAAATCCTTGATGCTTTCCTGCAGTGCTTGTTCCACATCTTTTCTTAACTGATTTTGCTGCTTCTTATCTGGAAGCTGTATGCCTTCCACAATTCTTTTCTGCATTTGCTTTATCACTTCATTCAACGGCTACACCTCCTTTGCAATTTTTTCTGCCTGCGTCAAATCTCATAAATGGCTTCTTCGAGGCTTTTGGGCTGCTGATCTTTTAGCTTCTTGCGATAAAGCATCAATTCATCTTCCGGCAATGCGGAAAGAAGACCGGCAAAAACGTTCAACTCAAAGATATTTGCTTTGCTGATCTCCAAAGAACACAAAAACTCCTGTGCTTCTTCCACATCACACTCTACATCTGAAATCTCGCAGTCATCTAATGATTCCATTTCTGCCTTCTGAAGAGCAATCCAGATTTCATTTTCTTCTACCGGAAGCACCAATCTGACACAGATGTCTTTTTCCTCTTTTACCAACTTTTCACTTGCCACATACAAACGAATCATATAAAATTCCTCCTTAATAAGTAATAAAAAAACAGACCATCTGTCTGCTCTCAGCTTTGAATATGCTGCTGTGCTTGATCTTCAAAAACTTCTTCTGTCAGAATCATATATTCCTCTGGAACATTCACTCCGTCATAATAACCATATCTTTCCTGCTCCTTGTGGCTATCACAGATACAACCATTCTCATCGACTTGCATCATGCCAGCGTCTTTCGAATGTTTCATGGTATAAAGATAAAGCTGTCCCACCTTGTTATAGTCCACAAATGATTTCATATCTTCTGGAACCACAAAAAGATTGTTCTTTACAAGGTGTTCTCCCAATTCCTGATTGCTTCGAATTGCAGGATCATAAGATACTTTGTCGAAACCATAAGATAGATTGATCATGTCAGCAGCACTTTGAGGCTGATGCATTTCCAATAAATCACAGTACAGCTCATCCTGGTCTTCCTCAAACAATTCCTCAAGTCTTGTTGCCAGATAGTTCAGCTCGTTAAGATCAGCTTTATCCCATTCCTGATATTCTCCACAGCTCCATGCGTAAAGCTCATGGATGCTGAAATCACTGATCAGAAGGTCATCCATATCTCTGACGCCAGCTGCATCTAAATATCGTTTCATGGTTTCTGCATCTGCGGGAAGTCTGAGAGAAACATCCACCTCATTTTTCTTTTCAAAAAGTTGTTTACTGCAAAAAGTCACTTGAATCATATTTATTTTTCCCCTTTCCAATATTCCGCTATTTTTTCGCCTATGGCTCGTACCACAGGCACTGTGACTGCGTTTCCGATCTGCTTATACAGCTGTGCGTCTGAACATACGCTGGCTGCTCTTTCAAAATATGCATCCGGTACCCCTTGCAGACGAAATGTTTCCAATGGTGTCAGTCTTCGGATACGGGAATCCAAAAGGATTCCATGAATATCAGATGCCGTAAGTGTAAACATTTCCTCGTCTTCTTCTTTGATTCTCCTTCCGTTTTGTCTTGTTTTTTCTTTTCCTGGATTCAACAAAGCTCTTGGCAGTCTGCTTTCCAAAATGCCTGTCCTATGCTGTCGGCATCCCAAGCCCTTTCCATAGCTTGCGTCAATGGTGCCGCTGTATGGTTTTGTCACAAGACCGCTTTGCTCATCCTTTGCAACAAAGTATAAACCTGTTTTTGCGCCTAATCCTCCTGTTCCAGAAGTGATAGTTGGTGAAACACCTCCTGTGTCATAGATCCTGCTTCCCTGTGGGCCTCCAATAATCTGTGCAGGAGCTGTCTTGCCTGGACTTCTGAGAGGAAATATTTTTCCGGTACTTCTTCCTGTAAGATCTCCGATAATGTACACACGCTCTCTGCTTTGGGGTACACCGTAGTCTTTGGAATTGACAAGCGCGTATTCCACACCGTACCCCAATGCGGCCAGTTCACATAGAACAATGGCAAAATCCCAGCCTCCGCCAGAGGAAAAGATTCCCTTAACATTTTCAAGGATAAGCCATCTGGGTTTATGGTAACCTCGTTCTCGGAGGAGTCGAACAAACTCAAAAAACAAGCCAGTTCGTTCTCCGTATAATCCTCTCCTTTCCCCCGCCATTGAGACATCCTGGCAAGGGAATCCGCCTGTCCAAAGATCGACATCTGGTAGGCTTTGGGCACTGACTTTGGTGATGTCTTCTTCAAACCACTCTCCCTCCTTTATGTGGTGCATCGCCTGATAGCTCATATTGGCATATTTGTCTATCTCACAATGCCCTTTGCAGGTCCAGCCTGCCTGCTCCAGTCCCAAACGGAACAACCCGATCCCAGCAAAAAAATCCAAAAAATACATACACATTTCTCCTTTCGCTGTCTTTTCTTTTCATGCTGTTGACGTTTCCTTTTTTCTGAGGTAACATACAACAACCTGTAAGACGGCAGCGAAAAGAGAGCTTTCTGCTCCGATTCGTTTTGTCTTATGGGCTTGTTTTCAGAATCTTAAAACGGAAACAAGGCGGATTGCTCCGCCTTGTTTCTTTGCTTATATCTGCATATCCAGATCAGTTTCTTCTATTTCATCGGCATCACCTCCTTTCATGTTTTCTTCGGCTTCATGGATAAGCTGTTGTTCTCGAATACTATTGGCAAATAAATCCAACAAGCCACTGTGGGTATGGATCGTATATTCCGGTTTGGGGTTGCCTTCGCCTTGGTTCATTTGGCTCTGCAATGCCCAGGTCTTATTCTCTTTGCTGATCCTTCCATCGTTAAGCTTTTGCTGGATGTTATAAGCAACAACATATTTGACTTGCTCCATGCCATAGGTTTCAATAAGTTCTTTCTCAAAGCCTGTATGGTAATGAAAACCATCGAAATAACTGTTGATGGCTTTTCCGATGTCTTCGGCACACTGCACATTGGCTTTATGGGATGCTTTTTCCATATGGATTACCTCCCGTAAATCTGATCAGATCGCCTGTGATACTTTACTTTTTTATGAGGCTGGACTCTGCTCTCCGGCGGAAGCTTTTTCGCCGGTCGCTGTTTATTCTTCTGCGGATACTTTCTTTTCATTTCTGCTCCTTTCTGGCACAAAAAAAGAACATGAATGTTTCATGTTCCTGCCATCATGTTTTTATAACTGTGGTTCTTCCATATTTTCTTCCATAGCTTCTGATAACTGAAGTAAGTGATCTGGTTCCACAATCACCTCCCACTCATTTCTTCCTTTAAATAACGCTAAAATATGTTCCTTTGAAATTTCCGCCTCATAAACAGTACCGTTTTCTCCAAATCGATTGGCAAACCATTGGGCAACCTTTTGATCCAGTGTCCAAGACAAGGCTTTGACCTTGCCTGCATTATATGAAGTCACGCCTCGATAAACCGATACTGTTTCCGGCAGGCTTCGCAGTGTTTCTATTTCATCTTCTGTCATCATCTCCTCCTGTTTTGAATCACGGAACAGATCCAGCAGTTCTTTCTGCTTGAAGTTGGGATCAAGATTAGGTGCTTCTGTCCGAATCCAGATGTCTGCAAGCATTTTGGAAAAATCCTCTCTGGACAAGTATGATTCCGTATATTTTAAAAAAGCAAGCAGATAAGATTTTGTCATGAGGTGATATACCCCAAACACATCTTCCGCAGTATCAATCTGCTTTTCCACTTGTTCTTTCCATAGGGTAAATGCCTTTGTGTCTTCCATAATATTGGCAAAAGCAATTTCGCCGTCAGTCTGCGACAGACAAACCATCGCTGAATCTGTAAACGGATGCTTGATGACCAACGGCGAAAACTTTGTTTTTTCTATATTCATGTGCAGGAATACTTTGGCGGTATCTTTGATTCCTCTTAAGTCTGTTATTTTTCGCATTTTCTCACCTTACCACAATGCCACATTTTTTTCTTTTTTGATTTGTTCAACCAAAGCATCGAATCCTCCTGCTTCTTCAGCATATTTTGTAAAAACACACTCCACCATTTCTCTCGAAAATCCAAGTTCTTCATAAAGCAAAAGCAGATCCTCTGGTAATCTGCCAAGCACACTTGTTGGCTTTATAATGATGCATCCCTTTTGAAGAATGATATCTACCAATTCATTAGGATTGATCTCTGCATTCTCCAGCATTTCATCTGTGATTTCAATAGGATCACCTGGAGTTCTGTAAATAATTGTTTTTTCACTTGGTTCTGTCTTCATATTTTTCATAACTGTACATCCTCCTTATTCAAATGTGTAAAATTCAATTACTGTCGTTTCTTCTATTTCTTCTTTTGTAAACTCCTGTGGTTCATAAAAAATTTTTGTGTATGTGTCCAACGCCTCCTCACTCAATGATGTCAGGTTTCCTTCCTCGTCACTGCCGCAAACAAAAAAATCGCCAACGATGATATCGCTGCCGATTCTCCTGTTACCTTCCAAGCCTATCAATTTTCCCTCATCATTTAATAGGATGCATACATTGTCATCTAATCCTACGATGTCAATATATCCTCCTACTGCTTCCTGCATTGCTTCCAATGTATTTTTCAGCATATAGACTTCAGGATGTTCATGCGGCTTTACTCTTAGTACTTTGATTTCTTTTTCCTTCATTTTCATTCCTCTTTTCATTTTTTGAAGGTTACTTAATTTAGTTGGTTTTCACAAAATAAATTTATTTTTTTGTTATATCTGAATTCCTCCTCTCTTTTAAAAAATATATTTCGAACTGTATCAACAAAGATACAGTTTCTTTCAAAATAAACTTTATCTCTTTTTCACAAACTTCAAATTTCTTTCAAAAAATGGTTATATTTTTGCAAACCACTTTTTTGTCGATTTTCAGAAATGAAAAAAGGCAGTGAGATTTTTTTCATCTCACTGCCTCAAAATCGTTTTTTGACTCCAAAAACGCTATGTCATCTATAAAATTGGATTTTTTGGGGCTTTGAAAATCGCCCTCAAAAACCGCCGGAAGCCTTGATTTTACTGGCTTTGCGGTTATGTCATCTATTTTGATCACTCATCCCAGTTATGGTACACGGCCTGGACATCGTCATCCTCATCCAGCAAATCCAGTGTACGGTTTAACTTCTTGATATCATCCTCATCGGTCAGCTCCACCCATGTCTGGGGAATCATGGTCACATCCGCCTGCATCATGGGAATGCTCTGGGCCTCCAGTGCCTCGCGCACAGCGCTGAAATCCTCAGGCGCCGTAACGACCTCGTAGCTGTCCTCCTCCTCGGAGAAATCCTCTGCTCCCGCGTCCAGGGCAAGCATCATCAGTTCGTCCGGATCCATGCCGCATTCTTCCTTGTCGATGATAATCTGTCCCTTTTTATCAAACATATAGGACACGCTTCCCGGTGTGCCTACGTTGCCGCCGCCCTTGGTGAAGGCGCTCCTCACATTGGCAGCCGTGCGGTTCTTGTTGTCGGTCAGTGTATCCACGATAATAGCCACGCCGTTGGGGCCGTATCCCTCGTATGTAAGGGTCTCGTAGTCCACGGAGTTGGCATCGCCTGCCGCCTTTTTGATGCCGCGGTCAATGGTATCATTGGGCATGTTGTTGGCCTTTGCCTTGGCGATAACGTCCCTCAGCTTACTGTTGTTGGCCGGATCTGCTCCGCCCTCTTTTACAGCGACTGCAATCTCACGGCCGATGACAGTGAAGATCTTGCCCTTGGCAGCATCGTTGCGCTCTTTCTTATGCTTAATATTGGCAAACTTTGAATGTCCTGACATTGGTAAACATCCTTTCCTGTTTCTTCTTTTATGGTTTATACGTTCAAATACAGCCCTCTGCTGTATTTTATACACATCTTTTCTATATTAACACGATTTTTTTTATATGGCAAGAAAAATTCTCTCCCTTAATTGCCCGCAGGAGATGCCGGGCTTAGACACTGGCTCGAATGCCGCCCGCAAGCCCTTTGGTTCAGCCCCCTGCCCGGCTCACCCCACCTCCGCCGCCAGGTTTCTGAGCCACTTTTTCTGCCTGTACCGTATATATCCCAGCACAGCCTTATATACCTCTTCCGTCATCACCAGCGCATACACTGTATAGATAGGCAGCCTCCACACCAGGGCTCCCAAAAACGCCAGGGGTACGCCGATAAACCACACGCCGCTGGTATCAAGGAACAGACACATCCTGGTATCGCCTCCGCTTCTCAACACGCCCACCACATTGACATAATTAAACATCTTCGCCGGCATGTAGGCCGCAAAAATCAGGATGCACAGGCTTACGTTCCGGGCCACCTCAGGCGTGATGTTGTAAAGGCTGATGATGGGCCACCGAATTCCAATCAGCACCACAGCCACGCCTACCGTGGCAATGAACTGGAGGATAAAGAAATGCACCGCATACTTCTCCGCCCGTTTGAGATGGCCTGCCCCCAGCTCATTGCCCAGGATAACGGCAGTGGCCGCGCTCAGGCCCTGAAACAGCACCACCAGGATATCCTGAATGGTGGTGGCGATGGTGATGGCCGCCACCGCCTCGTCTCCCATGCGCCCGTAGGCCAGGGAATACATGGTAGTGCCCAGCCCCCACATAAACTCATTGGCAATGACAGGTGCTGACGTCCTGAAAAACTGGCTGATGAACAGGCCGCTCCAGCCAAACAGCTCCCTGAGTCCGCAGGCCACCGGAAGCTTTTTTCCGTACACATACCCCAGAATCAGCACAATCTCAATCGTCCTTGCTATCAGGGTAGCCACGGCCGCGCCGGACACTCCCATGGCCGGTGCGCCGAACTTTCCGAAAATCAGCACATAATTCAGGCAGATATTAATCAAAATGGCTATACAGCTGCTTATGACAGGGAATATAACCTTATTCACCGCCCTGAGTATGGCCACATATACATTGGTCATGGCTAAAAAGGGGTAGGTTAAAACCGCTGTCTTTAAATACTTTGCCCCCAGTTCCACGCTGTCATGGCTGGTGGTAAATATGCGCATGACGGATTGGGGTGACATAAGGGCCGGCACAACGAAGAACAAGGCCCCTGTCAGGGCCAAAAGGATGGAAAGTCCCAGGACCTTCCGTATGCTCCTTAAATCGCCGTTTCCCCAGAACTGGGCCGCCAGTACGCCGCTTCCGCTGACAATTCCGAATACCAGAAGCGAAAAAACAAAGAAGAACTTATTGGCCAGTCCCACTGCCGCTATGGCTGTGGCCCCCATGGTGCCAATCATCAGGGTATCCACCAGGTTTACCACCGTGTTAAGCATTCCCTGCAGAGCCACCGGACAGGCAATCATAAGCGCCTTCCTTAAAAATCTGCTGTCACGAAACATCTCCTTCGTACTCTCTATTAACTGCATCATACTTCTCTTCCACCAATTCTTTCCCGCTGTCCGCAGCCTTCCCGCCTTCCGGCACAGGAACGACCCGGACGCTCTCTATCATCTTATTACCGGCCCGCTCCACTTCAAAGAGCCAGCCGCCGAATTCCACCTGGGGATTCTCCCCTTCCTGAGGGATGCGATCCAGCCGCGAGACCAGATATCCGTTCAGGGTGTCATAGGTGTCACTGTCCTCCTCCGGCAGTTCAATATCCAGGGTCTCCATCACATCTTCCAACGGCGTAAGACCGCTCATGACAAAGGTGCCATCCTCCATGGCCTGTATGAAATCCTCTTCCTCATCGTATTCATCCATGATGCTGCCCACGATTTCTTCCAGTATGTCCTCCATGGTGAGAAGACCGGCAGTCTGTCCGTACTCGTCCACCACGATTTCCATGTGGATCTTGCGGGACTGCATCTCCTTGAAAAGGGTGTCTATGTTCCTTGTCTCAGGTATGAAATTGGCTTCCCTCAAAAGGCCGGGTATGTCCTTAATCATCCTGTCCCTGTTCTCTTCCTTTTCCGCAAAGGCCATGGCATCGCGCATGTGGAGTATGCCGATGATATCATCTATGTCCTCCCCGTATACAGGATACCGGGTATTTACGCCCTCATTCAGGATGAAATCCACTGCTTTCTTAAGGCTCATGCTGCCGTCCAGGGCCGTCATGTTGGTGCGGTGCGTCATGATATCCGCGGCTTCCTTGTCCCCCAGCTCAAAGATATTGGTTATCATCTCTGTCTCATCCGCTTCCAGGACGCCCTGTTCATGGCCCTCATTGACCATAGACATGATATCCTCCTCTGTGACGTTGCCGTCGTCATCCGCCAGGTCCACCCCAAAGGGCTTAAGCACCAGGGAAGAAATCAACGTAATCAGGCGTGTCAGGGGCAGAAATACCCCCGCGAAAAAGAGCACAACCGGAAGCATATGGTATCCCCACTTCTCAGGCTCCTTGGCCGCCAGACGTTTCGGTATGATGATGCCGAAGCTGATGACCAGCACCAGGACAAATACGGTGACCAGGGCCAGAACCCCCGCCCACTGCCACCAGGACGGATTCCTGTACCACGGCGTACCCGACATCGCCATCAACCGGGCCGGCTCTGCCCAGGCCAGCACCTTTCCCAGAAGGAACCTGCGCTCCACCATACCAATCATGGCAGGAAGGATTGCCGCTCCTATAATCATACCCATCAGATGGGTAGTGACCTGGATGGTATGGACAAACCGCACGGGACGGTTCACTATCTCTAACAGGCGCGCGGCCTTTTTATTTCCCCCGGCCGCCTCCTCTTCCAGCTTCCCCTCATTCACATTCTGTATTGCCGAACCAAAACCGTAAAACACTGCCTCCAGAAGAATAAATCCTATCAATATGAGGATACTGACAGGTGGATAACCATCGTCCATAATGACAAAAAGACTCCTTTCATACTCATGAAACACCATAACCGTCGGGCCCTGCCAAAAAAACAGAGCTATCCCCCTAAAATACGGCATAACTCTGCTTATCATATCATTTTTCTCATATTTCGTCAATGGTGCCTGTTGCTCCTGCCCATGATTCCTGCCCATGGTGCCCCCGCCTGCTTATGTACGCAGTTCCAGGCTAATCATAAGGGCCTCATCCACCTTCTGCTGCAGTTCCTCATCAATATGACAGATTTTCTCCTTCAGTCTCTGTTTGTCAATGGTACGCAGCTGTTCCAGGAGAATGACCGAATCCTTAATCATGGCACAGCGTCTGGTGGGCAGCTCCACATGGGTGGGCAGCTTGGCTTTGTTCATTCTGGAAGTAATAGCCGCACATATGACCGTGGGGCTGTGCTTGTTTCCCACGTCATTCTGAATAATCAGCACAGGGCGCACTCCCCCCTGTTCCGATCCCACCACCGGCCGCAAATCCGCATAATAAATATCTCCACGTCTGATAATCACATCGTTCACACTCCGTCAATTTATTCAACCTTAGTATTGACATTTTTGACCTGTGTATACATAACCCGGATACACCGGGGCATCCGGCCGGCTTTACGCCACACTACTAACATATGATTCAGACGTTCTCTTTGAGCCTGGTAGGCTTTTACATATATCCAAAGCCCTCGTAAATATCGTTAAAGTAATCCTTTTGCCCAATGGCCTTCCCGTCCCGCAGGTAGACTCTGGGAACCCGTTTTCCGATTCCGCAGATGATTTCATAGTGGAAACCGCCGCCCACACGGGCCAGCTCCTCCACCGTGATACATTCCTCCCCATCCTTTCCAATCAGGGTCACCTGGTCGCCTTCCGCCGCCTCCGGGATGTCCGTGACATCCGCCATGAACTGGTCCATGCATATCCTTCCAAGAATCCCGGCCCGTTTTCCCCGTATGAGCACCGCGCCCTTGTTGGAGAGGTTTCGCGGATAACCGTCCCCGTATCCCACGGGAATGGTGGCCACACGCGCGGGACGGTCCGCCACAAAGGTGCCGCCATAGCTCACGGACGTACCTGGTTCAATGGTCTTTATGTATGTGATAACGCTCTTAAGCTCCATGGCGGGGACCAGCTTCACTCTGTCCCGGACCACCTCGTCTGAGGGGTACAGGCCATAAATGGAGATTCCGGCACGCACCATATCCAGTCCGTTGGAGTCCAGCCCCTCCACGATGCCGGCGCTGTTGGAGCAGTGGCGGATCGGGATATCCACGCCCCTGCTGTGGAGCATTTCACAGAAATCCCTGTATTTCTTATACTGTGCCTCATAAAATTCCTTGTCCGCCTCGTCTGCCCTGGCAAAATGGGTAAACATACCCTCGATACGGATTCCGGGAAGCCTGGCTATCCTGGCCGCCTCGTCCGCCGACGCCTCATCCGGCGTCATTCCAATCCGGCTCATGCCCGTATCCACCGCCAGATGGATGTTTGCCCTGGCGCCGTTTTTTACAGCTGCTTCTGATAATTTTCCGGCCTCCTCATAGCGGAACATGGCGGGGCGTATATCGTACCGGACCAAATCCCCAAAACGGCTCTCATGGGTCACCCCCAGTACCAGAATCATTTTCTGGATGCCGTGGCGGCGCAGAATAACCGCCTCGTCAATGGCGGCCACCGCATACCCTTCCACATAAGGATCAATGGTTCTGGCCACCGGAACCGCCCCGTGTCCGTACCCGTCTGTCTTTACCACCCCTATCATGGAAGTGGTAGGAGGAAGGCTGTCCTTCATTGCCCTCATATTGGATTCCACCGCATCCAGGTCAATGGCTGCGTAAACTCTGCTGTAAGAATTCATTGTTGTTGCCTCCTGTGTCACGGGCCCTTATCACGGCCCGGTCTCAATTGTATTTTGTGATTGGCGCGGCGGAACAGCCCTTACACCATGGCCATCACACTGCCGACGGCATCCGCCAGTTCCGAAGCCAGCAGGCTGTGGGCGCCGCTTTTAGAGGCAGCCGCGTCTCCTGCCCGGCCGTGAAGATATACCCCCAGACAGGCAGCCTCCTCCTCATCCATGCCAATGGCTATCAGGCCTGCTATGATCCCCGTGAGCACGTCGCCGGAGCCTGCCTTTGCCATGGCGCTGTTGCCGCTGGAATTGATGTACAGGTTCCCGTCCCGTCCGGCGGTGACAGTGGCCGCGTCCTTTAACACGCAGGTGAGGCCGTAACGGCCTGCATACTCCAGGGCCGTGGCTGCCAGGTTCTCCTTAATCTGATCCACGGACTCCCCTGTGAGCCGGGCCATTTCCCCCAGATGGGGCGTCACGATAATATTCTCCGTATAGTAAGAGGTAAGGTATGGATGACCCGCTATGGCGTTCAGGCCGTCCGCGTCAATGATGACAGGCACGAACGCGCTGGTCAGTATATCCTCCACCAGGTATTCCACATAGGGTCCGTTTCCCAGTCCCGGTCCCAGTACCACCACGTCAGCCCATTCCATCTGGGCTTCTATCATCTTCCTGAATTCATCCCTGCCCTCCATGAGCTGGTCCGGAGTGTAGGTGGCTACAATGGCCTCAGGCAGGCGTTCCTGGAGAATCTGCCGGTTTTCCTCCACCGTAAGCAGCTTTACCAGTCCCGCCCCTGTCCTGTATGCGGATAAGGCGCTCAGGTAAGCGGCCCCGCACATATTCCTGGACCCTGCCACAATCAGCACCTTTCCAAAGGTTCCCTTGTTGGAATAGGCAGGCCGCCTGGGAATCCGTTTCAAATCATCATCCCCGTAGGTGACGGCAAAATCGCCTGCCGCCGTCCCTTCCGCTTCCTTCACCGCATCCAGAGCCTGTCCGGGAAATCCAATATCAGCCACTTCCACCCGGCCCGCGTACTCCCGGCCCGGATACAGGGCTGTCCCGGTTTTCTCCCATCCAAAGGTAACGGTCAAATCCGCCCTTAGGGCAATGCCCATGACAGTCCCCGTATCCCCGTGGATGCCTGACGGCACATCCACCGCAACGGTACTGCGGATGGACTTGGCCCCCAGCATCTTAATACACTGCCTGTACTCCCCCTCAACAGGGCGGCTCAGTCCCACGCCGAACACCGCGTCTATGAGAAGGCCGCATTCCTCCTTCTCCCCTTCCTGCCAGGGCAGGGAGGAAAGACCCACATTGCCGGCAATGGTAAGCTGCGTCCTGAATTCCTCTGTTCCCTTATCCGGATTTCCCACCAGAAATACCCGCACCGGATATCCTTTTAAATGAAGCATCCTGGCTGCCGCCACGCCGTCGGCCCCGTTATTGCCGGTGCCGCACACTGCCCAGATTGTATCCCCTTTTTTCCACAGACGCTCCGCTGCCTGGGCCACCTTAAGAGCTGCCCGCTCCATCAGGACCAGGGACGGAACACCTATGGCATGGATGGTGTATGCATCAATGGCTTTCATCTGTTTTCCCGTTACCAGCATCCTCATATGACTGTACCTCCTTTATCCTTCCTTCTCCCACCGCAAACGCCATGGCATACTCCCTTGTATTGGTGATGGACACCTCCAGGCGTTCCATCCCCATCTCCTGAAACCGGGCCAGGGCGCCTCTGTAAAGGCGGACATAGGGTTTTCCCACATCGTCCCTGAGCACCTCCACGTCGATGGGCATAAAGGTCCGAAACCCCGTTCCCAGGGCCTTTGCAACCGCTTCCTTCACAGCAAAAGAGCCGGCCAGCTTAGAGACGGACCCCTTTGCTTGCCGGCTTTCCATATCCGTAAATGTGCGCACCACAAAATAATCCTTTTTACAGGCTCTTTCCATGCGTCTGATTTCAACTAAATCTGTTCCAACTCCAAGTATCATGGTGCTGACTTCCTAAACATTTACTTTAACGCATTCTTTTTCTCCTCCTGCAGGTCGTACATGCTGCTGACCCGGTAGGAAAGACGCATCAGGCTCTCGGACAGGTGTACGTTCTCCACCACCACGTCCTCCGGTACCACCAAATCCGTGTGGGCAAAATTCCAGATAGCCCTGATTCCCGCGTTTACCAGGCGGTCCGCAATCTCCGGCGCCTTTGTCTTCGGGATGGTCAGAGCAGCAATCTGAATCTCGTTCTCCCTGATAAACGTCTCCAAATCATCCACGGAGCGAATCTCAATTCCCCTGATGACCAGCCCGATCAGTTTGGGGTTAATATCAAACATTCCCCTGATAACAAAGCCCCTGCGCTCAAAATTCGTATAATTGGCAATCGCCTGTCCCAGGTTTCCCGCTCCGATGATGATCACATTGTGCTGTCTGTCAATCCCAAGTATCTTGGCGATTTCCGAATAGAGGTACTTTACATTATAGCCGTATCCCTGCTGGCCGAATCCGCCGAAATTATTCAGATCCTGACGGATCTGAGATGCGGTCACTTTCATTCTGGCGCTCAGCTCATTGGAGGATATACGCTCCACACCTTCTTCTATTAATTCACCTAAATAACGGTAATAACGGGGCAGCCTAGAAATCACTGCCTTCGAAATCTCCTTGCGTTCCATGATGTATCCACCTTCCCATTGTGCAATGCTGTCAAAACTCTAATAGTTCTATTATAAACACACGTCAAAAAAATGTCAAACACGTTTACATATGTTCTTGAAAAAATCGTCTCCGTATATTATACTTGGGAGAGCTAAATACGTCGTTTTTAAAGGAGTTTACCATGATTTTATCATGCAGCAATATAAGCAAATCATTTGGAAAGAAACATATATTAAAGCAGGTTTCCTTCCACCTGGAGGACCATGAAAAGGCAGCCGTCGTCGGAATCAACGGCGCCGGCAAGTCCACCCTCCTTAAAATCATCATCGGGGAACTGGCCTCCGACGAGGGGTGCGTGGCGCTGGGGAGGGGAGCCTCCATCGGCTACCTGGCCCAGCACCAGGACCTGGACAGCGAGAGCACCATCCACGACGCCCTGCTGGAGGTCAAGCGGCCCATCCTTCAAATGGAAGAACGCATCCGTACCCTGGAACTGGACATGAAAAGCGCGTCCGGCGAGAGCCTGGAAGCCATGCTGGAGGAATACAGCCGCCTGACCCACCAGTTTGAGTTGGAGGGCGGCTATGCCTGCCGCAGCGAAATCACCGGCGTTTTAAAGGGTCTTGGCTTTGCCGAGGAGGAATTTCCAAAGCCCATCAACGCCCTGTCCGGCGGCCAGAAAACCCGGGTGTCCCTGGGCAAGCTCCTGCTGACCAAACCTGATGTCCTTCTCCTTGACGAGCCCACCAACCACCTGGACATGGAATCCATTGCCTGGCTGGAGACATACCTTAAGACTTACAGCGGCAGCGTAATCATCGTAGCCCATGACCGTTATTTTCTGGACCGGGTGGTGACAAAAATCGTGGAGCTGGACAATGGAACCGGAACCGTATTCAGCGGCAATTACACTGCCTACAGCGACAAAAAAGCCATGCTCCGTGACGCCAGAATCCGGGCATACTTAAATCAGCAGCAGGAAATCAGGCACCAGGAGGCGGTTATTGCCAAACTTAAATCCTTTAACCGGGAAAAATCCATCCGCAGGGCCGAGAGCCGGGAAAAGATGCTGGAAAAGATTGACCGGCTGGAAAAGCCCATGGATATCGACGACTCCATGGACATCCGGCTGGAGCCGGATGTGGAAAGCGGCAAGGATGTGCTTACCGTCACCGGTCTGAGCAAGTCCTTTGACAGCCAGACCTTGTTTACGGACGTAAATTTTGAAATCAAACGCGGGGAGCGGGTGGCCATCATCGGCAACAATGGCACCGGCAAGACCACTCTCCTTAAAATCATCAATCAGCTGCTGCCCGCCGATGCCGGCGAGATACGTCTGGGCTCCAAGGTGCACATCGGCTACTACGACCAGGAACACCAGGTTCTTCATATGGATAAGACCCTGTTTGACGAAATCCAGGACACCTATCCCAACATGAACAATACCCAGATCCGCAACACCCTGGCGTCCTTTCTCTTTACAGGGGATGATGTGTTCAAATTAATCCGCGATTTAAGCGGCGGTGAGCGCGGACGCGTTTCCCTGGCCAAGCTGATGCTTTCCGACGCCAATTTTCTGTTGTTAGACGAGCCAACCAACCACCTGGACATCACCTCCAAGGAAATCCTGGAAAGCGCCCTGTGCCGCTACACCGGAACCGTACTCTATGTGTCCCACGACCGGTATTTCATCAACCGCACAGCCACCAGAATTCTGGATTTGACCGGACAGTCCCTGATTAATTACATCGGCAGCTACGACTATTATCTGGAGAAAAAGGATGCTGTGGAAGCCGCATTTGCGGCCAGGAACAAGCGTACGTCCTCTGCACCCAATCTCTCCCAAGCCTCAGGCCGGCCCTCCCAGGGTTCCCAAAACGACCTGAAACTGGAATGGAAGGCTCAGAAGGAGGAACAGGCCCGCATACGCAGGATTCAGAACGAGCTCAAAAAAACAGAGGATTCCATTCACGCCCTGGAGACCAGGGACAGCGAGATTGACGCCCTGCTCACACGGGAAGAGGTATACACCGATGTGCCCCGGCTCATGGAGCTGAATAAGGAAAAAGAGGAAATAGCCGGACAGCTGGAAAAGCTTTACCAGAGCTGGGAAGAATTGGCGGAGAAGGCCTGATGCCTCAGAAAGGAGCTGTTCAATGAAACTGAAACGTATATTTGCCCTCTTAGGAGCCGTCCTGTTATCAGGACTTTTTATTCTGGCCATCGTGCTGGCCGCCATGGGCGCGCCAAAGAATTATCTCATGGCGGTTATCTTCTCCCTGGTGTTTATCCCCATCATGCTGTACGCCATGGGGCTTATGACCAGAGTGCTGAAACCATCCGATCCCTTTGAGGGCATGGATGATGACGCAAAACAGACCCTTTCGGATACAACTGACGCGGATTTGAAAGATGAATTGTGATGAGGGAAAGCAGGACCGCTATGGAAAAGCACCGCTCCAGCATGAACCAGGGGGAAATATACCGTGTGCTGACCGAAAATCCGCCCTTGCAGAATGCGGCGGAACGCATTCAACACACAGAACGCAGAGATAAGACGACGATGTGAGGATAAGATGCCGCAAAACAGGACCCGCCGGCTGCTGCCGTAAGGTCCTGTTTTTAATATTCTATATTTACCTGCGCATGATAATGTCGTCTCTTCCCGGTCCGTTGGATACCATTGAAATAGGAGCTTCAATTTCCTTCTCCACGAATTCAATGTATTTGCGGCAATTCTCCGGAAGATCCTGGTACCGCTTAATGCCGCGGATATCGCACTTCCAGCCGGGCAGTCTGGTAAGGACCGGTCTGGCCTTCTCGAGCTTAGACGTAGTCGGGAATTCCCTGGTGACCTGCCCGTCAATCTCATAACCAACGCATACCGGTATCTCGTCCAGATAGCCCAGCACATCCAGCACTGTAAATGCCACTTCCGTGGTTCCCTGAATCCGGCATCCGTATCTGGCAGCCACCGCATCGAACCAGCCCACGCGTCTGGGCCTTCCCGTGGTGGCGCCGTACTCTCCGCCGTCGCCTCCCCGGTTTCTCAGTTCATCCGCCTCGTCCCCAAATATCTCACTGACAAAGGCACCGGCGCCCACTGCACTGGAATAAGCTTTTACAACCGTCGTGATATCCTTAATCTCATACGGAGGAATGCCTGCGCCGATAGCTCCATAGGCAGCCAGCGTGGAAGAAGATGTGACCATGGGATAAATTCCATGATCAGGGTCCTTAAGGGAGCCCAGCTGACCCTCTAAGAGGATATTCCTTCCTTCCTTGATGGCCTCATGAAGATAAGCGGATGTATCGCATACATACGGCGCAATCATATCACGGCATCTGAGAAGCTCCTTAATGATTTCCTCAGGATCCAGAAGAGGTTTATGGTACAGGTGTTCCAGAAGCACATTTTTCAGCTCGCAAACCCTGTATGCCTTTTCCCTCAGCAGATCCTCGTCAAAAAGTTCGCTGACCTGAAAACCAATCTTGGCATATTTATCTGAATAAAAGGGAGCAATACCGGACTTGGTGGAACCAAAGGATTTTCCGGCCAGACGCGCTTCCTCGTAGGTGTCAAACAGCACATGGTACGGCATGAGAACCTGAGCCCTGTCAGAAACCAGGATTCTGGGCTTTGGCACGCCCCGCTCCACCAGCGACTCAATTTCCTGAATCAGATAAGGGATATTGAGAGCCACTCCATTGCCAATGATGCTGGTTGTATGCTGATAAAACACGCCTGATGGAAGAAGGTGAAGGGCAAACTTGCCATAATCATTGATAATGGTGTGGCCCGCATTACTTCCGCCCTGGAAACGGATAATAATGTCAGACTCCTTGGCAAGCATATCCGTAATCTTACCCTTTCCCTCGTCACCCCAGTTAGCACCTACAATTGCTCTGACCATACTAAAATCCTCCTTCGGGTATCTCCCGTTCAATGCTCATTTGCAGTTCATGAAAGGATGGACACGCATTCCTGTGTATCTTATCCTTACCTAATTTACTACAACCTATACCATAAGTAAAGACGTTCTTTATTATGTTCTCCATAAGCATTGCTTATGTCTTTTCTCCGAAGAAAGCCCATAATCTATCATCTGCCGCCTGTCGGCTGCTCAACCGCCGCCTGACCGCAGGCCATCATATCTAACAGCCTGCGCCCCGGCATGGAAATCAGGCTGGACTCTCCCGTCACCACGCACATATGCCTAAGAGGCATCTCATGTTTGAATTTCAGCCGGAATACCTCGCCTCTCATTATGGCATCCTCGGCAAATCCCTCCATGACGCACCCAATCCCCATGTTGCGCCTGGCAAACTGCACAATCATATCGCTGATGGCCAGCTCAAATTCCGGCTTAAGCAGAGTCCCCTGCTGCGCCAGAAAGGCGTCCATAAAGGTTCTGGTACTTGTATTCTTTTCCAGCGCTATACACGGAAAAGCCTCCAGCTCCTTGTACTCCAGCTCCCGCCCTTCCAATTCCCGGAAGCTGCTGCCTGCTATGAAGACATTGCGAATGGCCTTGACCTGAAACTGCCTGACAGTCCCCCTGCTGGTAAAGGGAGAGGTCACAACCCCAAAATCGATCCTGCCCTCTTCCAGGCTTTTGATGGTTTCCGGGGTAGGCGCATTGGTAACATTCACCTTAATCTTAGGATATTCCCGGTGAAACTGTTCCAGATAAGGAAGAAGATAAAACTGCAGCGTCATATCGCTGGCCCCAATCCGTACTTCCCCCACATCCATATTCAGCATCCGCTCCAGCATCTTCCCGCCTTCCAGCAGCTCCTCCGCTCCAGGCTTTACATAGTGGTATAGAAGCTCTCCTTCCCGGGTCAGCTGCACCCCTTTGGAAGTACGGAGGAACAGCTTTGTCCCGGCTTCCTTTTCCAACTGCCGCACAGCCTGGCTTACGGCCGGCTGGGAGATACACAGTTCCTGGGCGGCAGCGGTCAGGCTGCCGTGGGCGCATACATGGTAAAATACTTTATAGTACTCAAAGTTCACATTCATCCATAATTTCCCCTTATCAAAAGATGATATAATCAAAACCATTTCTTATGGATATATCATAACATAAAATAGGGGGATTGCAAGACAGGATTCTTGTCATGGCAAGGTTATGGAATATTCTGCATCCATTCATTACACCTTCATCAGGTTCAGACTTACCAGTATCTATGACATAAATATTATTTAACAGGATTTTTCTGCAGGCCGTTCTCATTTACAACCGGCCCGGGAATAAATATTAATGTATGGCCGGAGGAGACAGTCCGCGAAGGGGGGCGGGCGGGGAGCTGCCAGGTCCTTAGTGTTGCCCCCTCCGGAACCACCCCCCCCCTTCGCGGACGTACCTCCGTCCACCCTCACATCACCTACACATTAATCTCCGCCGTCACTCCCAGCTCTCCCGCGTTTTCCTCAAGCAGCGGCTTAATGACCTCTTCCAGGAATTCCTCCACCTGCTTAGGAGAACGTCCGACATAGCGGGACGGATCCATGGTCTTTCTCAGTTCATCCAGGGAAAGATTAAAGGCCGGGTCAGCTGCTATCAGTTCCAGGAGGTTGTTATCCAGGCCCTTTTCCTTTACGTTCTTTCCCGCCTCCATGGACAGCTCGCGAATCCGCTCATGGAGTTCCTGACGATCGCCTCCTGCCTTTACCGCGTCCATCATGATATTCTCTGTGGCCATGAAGGGAAGCTCTGCCATCAGGTGCTTTTCAATGACCTTGGGATATACCACCAGGCCGTCCACCACGTTCAGGTACAGGTCTAAGATGCCGTCCACTGCCAGGAATCCTTCCGGCACGGACAGTCTCTTGTTGGCGGAGTCGTCCAGGGTTCTCTCAAACCACTGGGTGGACGCCACCAGCATGGGATTCATCATATCGCTCATCACATAATTGGCCAGAGAGGCAATGCGCTCGCTGCGCATGGGATTCCTCTTATAGGCCATGGCGGATGAACCGATTTGCTTCTTCTCAAATGGCTCCTCCACTTCCTTCAGATGCTGCAGAAGACGGATGTCATTGGAAAACTTGTGAGCGCTCTGGGCAATGCCTGCCAGAACGCTTATGACACGGCTGTCCACTTTTCGTGAATAGGTCTGGCCGGATACCGGATAGCAGCCCTCAAATCCCATCTTCTCCGCAATTCTTGCATCCAGACGGCGGCATTTCTCATGGTCCCCGTCAAAAAGCTCCAGGAAGCTGGCCTGGGTGCCGGTGGTTCCCTTGGAGCCCAGAAGGCGCA